>Ga0068859_100000344_pt1 | contig 46218 bp, 34 predicted proteins | sample KBSSwiS22_FD_66585 | JGI IMG/M metagenome (GOLD analysis project Ga0068859, IMG submission 66585) | Switchgrass rhizosphere microbial communities from Kellogg Biological Station, Michigan, USA - KBS Switchgrass S2-2 | ecosystem: Host-associated > Plants > Roots > Rhizosphere > Soil ... | reverse complement strand
TCGACTTCAGCCCAACACGCATCTGGCTCGAAAGTGATGGCACCACTGCCGCCTCTGTTTCGGGTTGGTTCTCCGTGGTGTCGGCCGGCAACACGGCAGCTCTCGGCAAACTCGCCGAGGCGCAAGCAGCTGCCAACAGCGCATGGTCCGCAAAGCTCGCCACCCAGCTCACGCACGTCCCCTCCGCAGATCTGCTGATCCGCAATGCGCGGCTGTTCGATCCGCGCGATCTGAGCGTCACACCCGGGATGAGCGTGTTGATCCGTAACGAGCATGTCGTGCGCACGGCGAGGGACGCCGCTCTTACGACTCCCGAAGGAGCGGAAGTCATCGACGCGGCCGGACGATTCCTGATGCCGGGCCTGTGGGACAACCACCAACACTTCTTCAACAACGACGGTGCGCTGGATCTCGCGAACGGTGTCACGAGTGCACGTGACATGGCTAACGACACGGACGAGTTCCTCGGCCGAGTCGCCCGTTTCGACGATGGGACCGAGCTGGGCCCGCGCGTATTCAAGGCCGGAATCATCGATGGGACGGGCCCTCTCGCAGGCCCCACCAAGATGCGGGTGGATTCGGCGGCGGAAGCCTTGAAAGATGTCACCTGGTACGCGGACCATGGTTACGGACAGATAAAGATCTACTCATCCGTCAAACCAGAGCTCGTGCCCATCATTGCGGACGCGGCGCACGCACGCGGCTTACGAGTCAGCGGCCATGTTCCGGCCTTCATGTCGGCACAAATGTTTGTCGAGGCCGGGGCGGATGAAATCCAGCACATGAATTTCATTGTGTTGAATTTTCTGTACGACACCATGAAAGACACGCGGGGCACGGCCCGTTTCACTGCGGTTGCTCAACATGCTCATGAGCTGGGCCCCGAAAACCCGAAGGTGCAGGAATTGATCGGGTTCCTCAAAGCGCATCACACGGTGCTCGACCCGACCATGGGCATATTTCAGAGTCTCTTTTCCGGTGATTCAGCCGCCCTGACGCCCGGGCTGGAGGGCGTCGTGCCGCGTTTTCCGCCACAGGTTCGGCGCACCATGCTCTCCGGGGCGCTGGCGCCACCGAAAGGTCAGGAGGCGGCCTACCGGGACGCATTCCCAACGATGCTTCGGCTGCTGAAGGCGTTGAACGATGCCGGAGTCACCATCGTTCCAGGCACTGACGCGCTGGCGGGGTATTCCCTCCTGCATGAGCTGGAGTTGTACGTGCGTGCCGGCATCCCGGCGGCGCAAGTACTGCGCATGGCGACACTGACATCCGCGCAGGTCAGCGGGGCTGATAGAGAACGCGGCACGCTCGCGGCTGGAAAGCTGGCCGACATGATTCTGATAGACGGCGATCCGACTGCGCACATCGAGGATGTTCACAAGATCGCGGTGGTCATCAAAGGTGGACACGTCTACGACCCCGCCCAGATCGAGGCGGCGCTGGGGATAGCGCCGCCGGGCCGGTAGAATACAAAGTATGAACGCCCGTCAACCCAGGACCCCTGGACCCGACCACCCCATCACGCTCACTCCGAATCCCGCACGGGTTCTGGTGCGCGTCGCAGGAACGCTGATTGCCGACAGCCGCGAGGCGCTGACACTGCAGGAAGCCTCCTATCCGCCGGTCCAATACATCCCTCGCAAGGATGTTGACATGAAGCTTCTACAGCGAACGGATAACACCACGTACTGTCCCTACAAAGGTGACTGCTCGTACTTCAGCATCCCCAGTGGCGGTGAGAAGTCAGTCAACGCGGTGTGGACATATGAGAGCCCGTATCCGGCGGTTGCGCAGATCAAGGACTACGTCGCTTTCTATCCCAGCCGGGTAGATGCCATCGAGGAACGGCCCGCGGTCTGAGCCTGCCAATCCAACTCGCGGATCTGCGGGATCATCAGCACCCAACCGGCGAATCCCAGGACGCCGACGCCCGCGGCGAATACAAAGGCGAGTGTAAAGTGACCGGTCCAGTCAACGATGAAACCGGTCAGTGCCGGCGCGATGATGCCGGCGAGATTGCCCAGGGTGTTCTGGATTCCCACCCAGCGGCCTGCCGCGGCGGGGCCAGCCAAAATCTGCGCAATGGCAAACACGCCCGGTGACTGCAGTCCGCACAGCGCCTGATAGACGAAAATACTGGCGAGAGCCACGGACCGTGGGCCGAGCGCCATGCAGAGCATGCAGACGATTGCACCCAGGTGAGTGCCGCCCATGACAACCTTGTAGCCGAAGTTGGCCGAGCCACTGCGGGCAATATACCGATCGATCGCCCAGCCGCCTCCCATGGCAAACACTGCGTTCACCAGGTAAGCGCTGCTCGCGAGCTGTGCCATCTCCAGGTTCGAGAACCCGCGCTCGCGCACCAGGTACAGCGGCAGCCAGGAGAGCATGAAGTAGAAGGTATAGTTGCTCGAGAAGTGGCCCAGCCCCGAGCCCCACAAAGCGGGTTGCCGGAGGATCATCCATAGAGTGGCGACGTCCGCCGATTTGGGCTGCGCGGCACGCTGCTGCACCGCAACTCGCGACCAGGGCCACAACCATGTAAGCGACAGCAGGCCCAAAACAACAAACGTAACTCGCCACCCGTACGCCTCGATCAACAGTCCACCTAGAAACATGCCGGCTGCCGGCCCGAGGAGATAGGCGAAGGCGATGATGCCGTTGGCGGTCCCCAGGCTCTCGTTGGGCACGGCCGCGGCCAGAATTTTCGACGTGCAAGGGAAGCCCACGCTCTCGCCCACACCGAGCATCAAGCGCAGGACGAGCAGCAACACGAAACTCGAAGCGACTCCAACCAGCATGGTTGCCAGTGCCCAGATGGCCAGTCCGATGGCGAGCACACGGTGAGCGCCGTGCCGCTCCGCCAGCCAGCCGACGGGAATCTGAATCGTGGCGTACGTCCAGAAGAATGCGGACAGCAACACGCCCAGTTGCGGGATCGTCAGGTGCAGGTCGGACTGGATGAGATGCGCGGCGGTGGGCAAGGCACCGCGATCCACATAGTTCAGGAACAGCACCGCTGCGAGCAGGAGCACGACCGGGCTGCGCGCAGCCCGAGCGGCGTCCGGCGATGCGGGTGTAACGGAGCTCAGGTCGCGGCGTCCCAGGGATCCATGCGAGGATAGTCTATGCCAGACCATTCCCTCAGGCGGCGGCAAATCGTCACTGTACTGCTGCTGTTCAGCGGGTATGCCTCACTCTACTTCTGCCGGGCCGACCTCTCCGTGGCGACGCCGATGCTGATCGAGGAGCTGAAATCGAGGGGCATGGGACAGGATGAGGCCATCGTACGGATGGGCACGATCGCCTCACTGGGTGTTCTCAGCTACGCCTTCGGGAAGCTCTTCCTGGGCGGCCTCGGCGATTTCTGGGGCGGCCGCATCAACTTCCTGATCGGCCTTTTGGGCGCCACGGTGTTCACACTGTTGTTCGCCGCGACTGGCCTGATCCCGGTGTTCACGGTCGCGTGGGTCGGAAACCGCCTCACGCAGTCGCTGTCCTGGGCGGGATTGATCAAGGTTTCGTCGAAATGGTTCAACTACTCTACCTATGGAACCGTCATAGGGATCTTGAGCGTCAGCTATCTCGTGGGCGATGCGGTGGCCCGCCAGCTCATGGGGGCGCTCATCCACCAAGGATTCGGCTGGCGCGCGCTCTTCTACTTCGCGGCGGCCGTGGCAGCCGCATTGCTCGTCATCAATTTTCTGTTCCTGCGTGAGTCCCGGGCAGGGCTCGGCTTCGAAGAAGCGCGCACCAATCCCCTGAACGTATTCTCCCAGTCAGAAGCGCGGCCAGCCAGTGTCGCGGCGCTGCTGGGGCCGCTGTTCCTCAGTCGGGGCTTTCAATTGATCTGCCTGCTGTCGTTCGGCTGCACCATCGTGCGCGAGACCTTCAACATCTGGACGCCCGTTTACCTGCGCGACTATCTCGGCTACAACACGGGGGATGCCGCCGGGTTGAGCGCGATTTTTCCGGCGGTGGGTGTCATTTCGGTCCTCATGATGGGCTGGCTCAGTGACCGGCTCGGCGTGAATGGGCGCGCACTGTTGATGTTTGTCGGACTCAGCGCCACGGCAGCGGCGCTGCTCGGGCTCATGTCCATACCGTCCGAAGCGGGTGGCGCGCTGCTGCCACTGCTTGCGATCGGGGCGATCGCTTTCTGCCTCCTCGGCCCCTATTCCTACCTGGGCGGCGCGTTTGCCCTGGATTTCGGCGGCAAACAGGGCAGCGCGTTCGCATCGGGAATGATCGACGGAATCGGCTATCTGGGCGGCGCCCTCGCCGGTGACAGTGTGGCACGAATCTCCGTTGCATTTGGCTGGCAGGGAGTGTTCGTGGCACTGGCGGCAGTCAGTGCACTGTCCGCGGTAGCGGCTGGTTATCTGTATGTGTTGGGCTTGCGGGCCGCGACAGTCCAACAAACATTACAGTGAGAGCGCGATGAACATTGCCGACGAAATATTCGCAATTTTCGGGCGCCGCGGCTCGAGTGTCTACTTCGGCGAGCGCGTGTCAATGACCGAGCATGCCCTGCAGGCGGCGTACTTCGCGCGCCAGGAGTCAGCGCCGGATGTCCTCGTGCTCGCAGCCTTGCTGCACGATATCGGGCATCTGGTCGCGGATGTGCCTGACGAGCTTGCGGACTGGACCGCTGATTCCCGGCATGAAGAAATCGGCGCCAGATGGCTCGCGCGGCGCTTCACTGCGGAAGTCTGCGACCCTGTGCGCCTGCATGTTCCCGCCAAGCGCTACTTGTGTGCGACTGATCCCGGCTACGTCGCCATGTTGAGTCAGGCGTCGGTGGTAACCCTTAGACTTCAGGGCGGACCGATGGGGCGCGCTGAAGTTCTACAATTCGAAACAGAGCGTTCCCATCCGCAGGCCGTCCGGCTACGCCTCTGGGATGACCAGGGCAAGGTGGCTGGGTTGAAGACCCCGGGGCTGGCCGAGTATCGTGGGCTCATCGAAAAACTGGCGCTTCCGAATCCGGGGTAGCATGAAATTGCATCAGCACGCGACGCCGCCTGGCTTCCCTAACCCTGCCGACATGCACGCCCAGGCACCAGTCTTAAGCCATCCCGACATGCCTGCCCATGCGCCAGTCTTAAGCCATTCCGACATGCGTGCCCACGCGCCATTCCTATCGCTGACCCTCGCGCTGAGCCTCCTCGTGCCACCCTGCACGGCACATGCTGCCACAGTGCCCCCGCCGCCAACCGCTTCGGCGCACAGCGCGATATCTTCCCCCCTTCGCGTGTTCGGCGATGGCCGGACCGCAAGACAGCGGTTGGGCATTAACGGTGGAAAGCTCGATCCCGCTCTTGCCGAACTGACCACTCACCTGAGTGGCGTGAACCCGCAAAATGCGGTCGCAGATCTGCGCTCACTGAGCCCGGCGGCAAAATTCACCCAGCGCTCCGCGGATGCTACGCCGCTCGTGCTCGTTGATGCCGTAACACAAGGTGATCCCCAACAACTGAAGAACGCTCTCGTAGCACTCGGGCTGCAGAACGCTTCGGTTTTTTTGAACGATGTCAGCGGTTGGTTGCCGGTGACACAGATTGAAGCCGCAGCCGCCCGTGGCGAGCTTCATTCAATGCGCGCTGCCATGTCGCGGGCGCGCAGTGGGGCAGTTACATCACAGGGCGATTTCGCACAACGTAGTAACGTCGTCCGCGCTACGTATCCAACTCTGGATGGCACTGGCGTTACAGTCGGTGCGCTCTCGGACAGCTACAACTGTTACCCCATTTACGCGCAGAACCATGTACCTGCCTCCGGCCCGACCGGATATGCGAGCAACGGCTTCCTCGCGACGGCTTCCACGGATGTGGGTACGGGTGATCTGCCATCGGGAGTGACTGTCCTGGGTGAAGTGAGCTGCATGGATTATCCGGCCACGCAGTTGCCATTCGGCGATGAAGGCCGCGCCATGTTGCAAATTGTTCACGACGTGGCGCCCGGTGCGGGCCTGGCGTTCTACACCGCCGACAATGGCGAAGCAGACTTTGCGAATGGAATCGTCAATAAGCTGGCGGGGTCGGGACACGCGAAAATCATAGTTGATGATGTTGGGTACTTCGACGAGCCATTTTTCCAGGATGGCGTGGTGGCACAGGCCATCGACACGGTCGTTGCTCAGGGCGTTGCGTATTTTTCGGCGGCGGGCAACGACGGATCCGATGCTTACGAGAATACCGCCCCCAACTTCTCGAAGTTGTCCACGACGGCTCCCAACATCGGCGAGTACCTCCTGAACTTCGACAACTCGGGCGCGACCAGCGTCAACGCGCTGTCCGTCACGATTCCCGCTCTTGAGCAAGGCCAGCTGGTTGCGCTGGTCCTGCAGTGGGATCAACCGTATGTAACGGGCGCGGCGGGGAGCCCGGGCGCAAGCAGCCATCTGGACCTGTGCGTTACGGGGTCGGGCAACGACAAGATCATCAACCTCAACGGCACCCCGACGACGTGTACCGGACCCAACAGAACCGGCGCCGATCCGGTGCAGATACTGATTGTCAGCAATCCGGCGAATTCAGCCGGGACAACTGCCGCCGAGACCATCAGCATATCGATTGGCTTGGCGGATGGGACGGCCGCCCCCGAGCGCGTCAAACTGGCGGTTGAGGGCGGCGGCCTGAAGGTTGTGTTCAACAACAGCAACGCATATGTCAAGAACCCGACAGTGCAGGGGCATCCCGGCGCCGCGGGTGCGGCGGCGGTCGGGGCAGCCGCGTTTTACAACACGCCCGGCTGCGGCACGACCACAGCCGTGCTGGAGCGTTACTCCTCCCAAGGTGGCTCGCCCATCCTTTTCGATAAATCCGGGAATCGGCTTGCAACCCCGATGGTGCGCCAGAAGCCCAACTTCGTGGGTCCCGACGGCGGCAACAACACGTTCCTCGGATTCCAGATACCCGCCAGCCAGGACACGAGCACCGTGGCGCAATGCGCCAACAACGGGAGTTACCCCAACTTCTTCGGCACTTCGGCTGCAGCACCGCACGCCGCCGCGATCGCCGCCCTGATGCTACAGGCGAACTCCAGTCTCACCCCAACGCAGATCTATACCGCGTTGCAGACCTCGGCGTTGCCGATGACCAACACCACCGCCGACTTCGCGGGATCCGGGTTCATCCAGGCAGATGCGGCATTGGCCACGCTGGCTCCCGGGGCCCCCACCCTGAAATTGGCCAGTACTTCAATCGCGCCCGGTGCAACGACCACCTTGACGTGGTCATCCATCAACACAACGAGCTGTACTGCCTCCGGAGCTTGGACAGGATCGCAGGCAACCAGCGGCAGCACGACAGTAACCGCACCGGCGACCGCAGGAACAGTCAGCTACACTTTGGCCTGCGCCAACGCCAACGGAACGGCATCGAGCACAGCGGACCTCACGGTCGCTGCTCCATCGAGTGGCGGAGGTGGCGGCGTTATAGATGAAATTGCGCTGTTGGTTCTCGGCACCCTCGGTGTAGCGCGCGCGATATTCGCGCGGCCGGTACGACGGCACTAGCGTCTGCGGTAACCACCGTCCGAAGCATTCGCCGTCCGCCATACGCTGGGGGCGCTGAGACGCCTCCCTCATAACAGCGACGTACCTTTTGGCGCGCGCACTACCGCGGTGCCGGCGATTTTGTCGTGCCACGACTGTCTTTCGCTATCAATGGCGATCCACAGGAATCCCAAGCCGACGACCGCCAGCGACAGGAAACAGCTGAGCGCGCGCACGATTGCGGTCGGCCAGTCGATAGGCCGGCCGTCCAGTCGAACAACCTGCAGCCCGCAGATGATCCCCCCGATGGTGGAACCTTTGAGCTTCCACATTACCGCGCCGTAGGTCGCGAGAACGAGCAGTTCCAGGCGCGTGCTCTCATGGATCTGGTGCAGGACTATTCCCACCAACACGATGTCCAGCAGGAGCGCGCCCATGCGGATGCCGAAACCAGCGCGCGGCAGCGCAGCCATCGCGGCTGGCGACATTGTCGCGGCAGGCGGCGGAGATGCAGTGAAACCACCGCCTGTTGAATTCGCGCCGGCAGAGCTCGCGGACGAAGCGGACCCGCCAGGGGGAGAGTCAGACCGTGCGCTGAAATCGCCGAACTCGGGGCGGCCATTGGCCGCAGCGCCCGCACCGTCGCCCATCGGGCTGGAACCCATCGCACCCTCCTCGCCACCCATCGGGCCGGAACCCGTCGCGCCGGCTCCGCCCATCGGACCGGAACCCGCACCGCCGCCCAGCGGATCGGAACTCGTCGCATGCGCGCCGCTACCCATCGGGCCGGACCCCATGGGCTCGCCAGCCCAAATGCCCGCCTCCCCACTCGGACCGGCGTTCGCAGCCGCACCGCCAAAGTTCGCCGGCGAACCAACTCGGCCTGCCGGGCCGGCACCGCCACCAGTGCCAACACTCGCGCCTGGGCCAACACCACCGCCCGGGCCGACACCCACGCCAGGGCCAGGGCCGCCGCCAAGTCCAACGCCCACGCCAGGGCCAGCGCCACCGCCAAGTCCAACGCCCACGCCGGGACCCGCGCCACCGCCAGATCCAACGCCCACGCCGGGACCAGCGCCACCGCCAGGTCCAACGCGCGCGCCGGGACCAGCGCCACCGCCAGGGCTTACACCACCGCCCGAGCCGCCCCCACCATTAGGACCGAGCCCCCCATTCCGCGCGGCAACGCGCGCCTGCCGCCCCGAGCGCATGGCAACCAACAACGCATACACCACGACACCCAGCCCCAATATGCCGAGCAGCTTGTACACGACGAATCCGATGAACGGGATGGTGTACAGCACCAACACGATCGCCCCGCCCACCGCAACACCCACCACCGTGTGCTTCACTGGATCGTCTGCCAGCATCGGCGTGCAGCGGCGCCCGATGAATGCCAGTATGACCACCTTGCCGAAAGCAGCCGCGCATAGAAGCCCGAAGGCCAGGAACGGGACGGCAGCGATGCCGAGCACCGTGATGAACAGGAGCACGAACAGCACCGGCGTCAGCAGCATGGTCAGCAGTGCGGCCAGGATCGAGTGGCCGGGGTTCGACTCGAACAACCTTACGCAATGCTCCACCGCACCGCGAAACAGGAACGCTATAAAAACATAAAGCGCCAGTAGACCCAGCGCGATTCCCCATGCCCATTCGATGCCGGGTGTGAATGCAAGTGGCCTGCCGTACAACAGGCAGCGCTCCACCCAGGGCCGCAGCCAATCGAAGCCTTCCCAGTCTGTGCTGATGACTGTTTGCACATGACCGTCGATCGTTGCGCTTGGATCCCGGATCAGGTCACCTCCAATGGTGACGACGTTGCCGCGGATTCTTGCCTCTGGCCCGAGTTCCACTTTTCCGAGTATTGAAACAACGTCTCCGTCCACCTCGCTATTGACGTAGACACTCCCCATCACCGCAACCACGGCGTCGCCGACTTTCCCCGTTACATGTATGGCTCCAAAAATAGACACAACAGAGTTATCGACATCCCCAGCACTGTCTGCCGGCCCGAAAATGGCGACCACAGACTCCGCGTGTTGGCCCGCCAACAATTCGGCTTTGTGACCAATCGCGACAACGGCGTCCCCGTTCCCCTCGTGATGTCTGTGATGGTGGTGGCGATTCGACCCGACCCATTCGTCGTCCTCGTTGTTCGATGGCGCGGTCCGTGACTCCTCATCGTCGCGAGGCGCGGCGTGATCCGCCTGCTCGTCGTCGCCATCCTGTCGCGCGTCGCCCCGGAGCGCATCGTCATCCTTATGCCCCGCGTCGCCCCGGAGCGCATCGTCACCCTTATGCCCCGCGTCGCCCTGGAGCGCATCTCCAGCCTTATGCCCCGCGTCGTGTGGGGGCGCATCGCCAGCCTTATGCGCCGGCGCCCCAGCGCTTCGCCGCGCATCATCACCGGCACTGCCGGGCGCCTGAACCGCCGCATCCTTGCCAGCCGCGGGCGTCTCGACGTCCTGCGCGCGCGCCGCACTCAGCAGCATGCAACACAACACGAGCGCCCACCATCCAATCGGTTTGAGGATGTTAGTTTTCATCTTTGTACGTACAGGGTGCGATAAGCAACTGTTCCAAGGCCAAACAACAAGGCGTAAAGGGCAAACCCGCAAACTGCCGCGCCGTACAGCCATAAGGGGGGAATGGCGCTTACGATGAGAGAGCACAACGAGACAGTTGCCGAAACAGCCGTGGTCCCCACGTGCGCCCAGGAAACGGCCGTCTCGGCCACCTCACGGGAGCCGACGAATGTGATGATTGACATGACACCCGCGATCGCGAGTCTCACGAACCCGTAGGACGCGATCAGGAACGCCACGCGCGCGGTCAGCGGCCAGTGGGTGAATCCCCTGCGCCACCAGGGGATTGGCGCGTGCTGCAGAGCCAGTTGCGCGAGCACTCGCGCTTCGAGTGTAGCCGGGGCGCGCCGCAGCGGCTGACCTCGAACCAGTTGATCGACGAACGACTCCAGCTTTTCCGGACCGTTGCTCATGATCAGGCACTCGCCAAGCTCGCGCGCACTACCCCGCGGCGAGCCAGTATCTTTGCAAGCGCCATCCGGGCGCGTTGGATATCCGTCTTGACTTTCGGCAGCGACACCCGAAGTTGATTCGCGATATCCTGATACGGCATGTCCTCGAAGTGATACAACACGAGCGGCACGCGGTGATGCTCCGGCAACTCGCGCAAGGCCTGCTCGATGATCGCCTGCCGCTGTTCGGCATCGATGTCCGCAACGATCGCGTCAGGTGTCAGATCGGGAGTTGTAAACTCCAATTCCGAGTCTTCGTCGGAATCATCACGGCGCAGTTCCGAGAAGAACCGCCAGCGCCGGCGGTAGCGGGACAGATGATTCAACGTCAGGCGGGTCGCAACGGTCTTCAGCCAACCGCCGGCAGTGGAACTGCTGCGCAGTTGGTCGAAATTCTCGTAGGCCTTCAGGAAAACATCCTGGGCGATATCCTCGGCCTGCGCGTCGTTACCCGTAAGGCGAGCGGCCGTAGAGAAGACCATGTCCTGATAGGCGTGCATGAACGTTACGAATTCAGCCGATGTTTGCACAGGCGTGTCAGCGTTTGTACATAGAACACGGCTGGCGGCGGAAAGTCGCAATTATTTTCATCGCCTCCTTGCCCCCCCCGACTGCCTCCTCGCTCGCCCACCCTCCTTGCTACCCACGGGTGGGGCTCTCACTCCCCTAACGGCGAGGACTCTCGCCCAACTCGGTGCCGCTCAGTATCTGGCCGGTCATACCCTGAGGCTGTGCCGTGATGAAGGGTCCCTTTTGCGCGGCCGGCACCGCACTGCGGCGGGTCTTGCGCCAGAGGTCATAAATCGTCAGTCCGCCCGTCAATGCAGCCAACGTGGCGAAGTAGGCCTTCGGACCGAATGCTGCCATCAGGCTGCCGGCCAACACCGGCCCGATTGCGGCTGCCGTTCCGTTCAATGACAACAGGGCGCTGCTCGCAGCGACCATTTGCCCGGGTTCGAGCTTATCGTTTACGTGCGAGACGGCGAGCGAATAAAGCGTCAGGACGAACCCACTGAAGAGGGCCGCGAACACCAGAAATAGACCATGGGGCATGTCATTGAACACGACTATGCTAACCGCCACGAGCGTGGCGATGGTGCACACGATTGCAATTACCGTCCGGCGATCCATTCGGTCGGACAACCGGCCAACCGGATACTGCGTGAGTACGGCGGAGAGAATGCTCACCGCCATGAAAGTAGCGACGCCGGATGTGCCCAAGCCGCTGAGTCGCGCATACACCGGCCCCATCGCAAAGATAGTGGACGAGATCATTCCCGAAATCGTCACCGCCACCACCCCCAGCGGGGAGTTCCGATACAGGTCCCTATATCGCACCTTGAGCGGAACCGATGCCTGCGGGGTCTGATGCGCGGACACAACGATGGGAACCATCGCCAGCGAGATCAGCACCGAGACAAGCATGAAAAGCGTGGGGGCGGTCGGGTTGGCAACGACCAGCAGGAACTGCGCGGAACCCAGGCCGATATAGAGAACGAGCATGTACAAAGCGAGCAGTGTTCCACGATTGGAACGACTTGCTCTGTCGTTGAGCCAGCTTTCGGCGACCACGTAAATGCCGGCAAAGCACACGCCCGAGACCAGGCGCATGATGGCCCAAGGTATTGGGTGGACAAAGGAACCCTGGACCAGGATGGCGGCCGAAGCGACTGCGGCCAGGGCTGCAAAGACGCGAATATGCCCCACATTGCGGACCAGTCGCGGTGCGGTGAAGGTACCGAGCAGGTACCCTATGTAATAGCAGGACATGATGACGCCAATGACCGGCGTCGGAAATCCTTCCAACGTGGCACGAACACCAAGGAGCGTGCCCTGCAGGCCGGCGCCCAGCATCAGGACGCCCATGCCCAGGAGCAAGGGCCACGTGGTGGCGATCATGGCAGGGATTTAAGTCGCGAACGGTTGGCCGGCGCGCATGATATCCGCCACCGCCCTTTAACGGTTTGAATTGGCACAACTAAGCCTTATTATATCTAATATATCACTCGTACGGGCGGCCCGTGCGGCCGCTATAGACGGGAAGCACAATGATATCGATCGACGAACAGGATCTGGGCACTCCACGGCGTGACAGCGAGAAGCTCGTCACCCTGACTATCGATGGCTCCGAAGTCACAGTGCCCGCGGGCACGTCAGTGATGCGGGCCGCGGCAGTGGCGGGCACGAAGGTGCCTAAGTTGTGTGCCACGGAGCAACTCGAGGCATTTGGCTCGTGCCGGCTGTGCCTCGTGCAAATCGAGGGCATGAAAGGCCTGCCCGCCTCGTGTACCACCCTCGTCAGCGAGGGGATGAAAGTCACGACCCAGAACCAGAAGATCGCCGAGGTGCGCCGCGGAGTGATGGAGTTGTACATCTCCGATCATCCGCTCGACTGCCTCACCTGCCCCGCCAATGGTCACTGCGAGTTGCAGGACATGGCGGGTGCCGTTGGTCTGCGTGAAGTGCGCTACGGCTACGAAGGCGAGAATCACCTCAGCTTGGGCAAGGACACGAGCAATCCTTACTTCACCTTCGATGCCAGCAAGTGCATCGTCTGTTCACGCTGCGTACGCGCGTGTGACGAGCAACAGGGCACGTTCGCGCTGACCATCCAGGGCCGCGGATTCGAGTCCAAGGTTGCGCCGAGCCAGAACGAGTCGTTCATGGACTCGGAGTGTGTTTCGTGCGGTGCCTGCGTGCAGGCCTGTCCGACTGCCACCCTTTCCGAGAAAACATTGATCGAGAAGGGCCAGGCCGAGCACAGCGTCGTCACGACCTGCGCTTATTGCGGTGTTGGTTGCTCGTTCCGCGCCGAAATGAAGGGCGAGGAACTCGTGCGCATGGTCCCGAACAAGGATGGGCATGCGAACCATGGTCACTCGTGTGTCAAGGGCCGCTTCGCCATCGGCTACGCCACGCACTCGGACCGTATTTTGAAGCCGATGATCCGCGCAAAGATCAGCGATCCGTGGCGCGAAGTATCGTGGCAGGAAGCCATCGCCCACGCCGCCAGCGAGTTGAAACGGATTCAGGCCAAGTACGGACGCGATTCGATCGGCGGCATCACCTCGTCCCGCTGCAGCAACGAGGAAACCTACCTGGTACAGAAGCTGGTGCGAGCCGGCTTCGGCAATAACAACGTCGATACGTGCGCGCGCGTCTGCCATTCGCCGACCGGTTACGGCCTCAAGCAGACACTCGGCGAGTCGGCCGGAACGCAGGACTTCGATTCGGTCATGAAAGCCGACGTGATCTTCGTCATCGGCGCAAACCCGACCGACGGGCATCCCGTGTTTGCATCGCAGATGAAGCGCCGGTTGCGCCAGGGTGCGAAGTTGATCGTTGCGGATCCCCGCCGCATCGACCTCGTCCGCAGCCCGCACATCAGCGCCTCCCATCACCTGAAGCTTTTCCCGGGCACTAACGTCGCGCTGATCAACAGCATCGCGCACGTGGTTGTGACCGAAGGGCTGGTGAAAGAAGATTTCGTCCGCGCGCGTTGCGAGGTCGACTCCTTCGAGAAGTGGCGCACCTTCGTCGCCCTCGAGCGGAATTCTCCGGAAGCCATGGAGCCGATCACGGGGGTCCCGGCAGTCGAGATACGCGCCGCAGCCCGACTCTATGCCACAGCCGGCAACGGCGCGATCTATTACGGTCTGGGCGTTACCGAGCACAGCCAAGGCTCGACCATGGTGATGGGCATCGCCAACCTCGCCATGGCCACCGGAAACATCGGCCGCGAAGGCGTTGGTGTCAACCCGCTGCGCGGTCAGAACAACGTGCAGGGCTCATGCGACATGGGCTCTTTCCCGCACGAATTCCCGGGCTATCGCCACGTGTCGGACGACACCGTGCGTCACCTGTTCGAGACGACCTGGGGCGTCGGACTGCAGAGCGAGCCCGGCCTGCGCATCCCAAACATGTTCGAGGCCGCCCTGGACGGCGAGTTCAAGGCCCTGTACATCGAGGGCGAGGACATCGCGCAGTCCGATCCGAACACCCAGCACGTCACCGCGGCGCTGTCAGCGATGGAATGCATCATCGTTCAAGACCTGTTCCTGAATGAGTCGGCGAAGTTCGCCCATGTGTTCCTGCCAGGCTCCTCATTCCTGGAGAAGGACGGCACGTTTACCAACGCCGAGCGCCGTATCTCGCGCGTGCGCAGGGTGATGAAGCCCAAGTCAGGCTATGCGGATTGGGAAATCACCCAGTTGTTGTCCAACGCCATGGGTTATCCCATGAACTACAAGCATCCGTCCGAGATCATGGACGAGATCGCTCGGCTAACGCCCACCTTTACGGGTGTCAGCTTCAAGCGCATCGATGAGCTGGGCAGCATTCAGTGGCCCTGCAACGAAGCACACCCGGATGGAACTCCGACGATGCACATCGGCGAGTTCGTGCGCGGTAAGGGCAAATTCCTGATAACGGAGTACGTCCCTACCCGCGAAAAGGTCAACGCGCGATTCCCGCTGATCCTGACGACGGGCCGTATTCTCAGCCAGTACAACGTCGGCGCGCAGACGCGCCGCACCGCAAACAACGTCTGGCATGACGAGGACCGGCTGGAAATCCACCCTCACGATGCTGAGGAGCGTGGAATCGTTGACGGTGACTGGGTCGGCATCGCCAGCCGCGCTGGTGATACGGTGTTACGTGCGCGCGTGACGGAACGTGTGCAGCCGGGAGTCGTGTATACAACGTTCCACTTCCCTGAATCCGGCGCAAACGTCATTACGACAGACAGCTCGGACTGGGCGACGAATTGCCCCGAGTACAAGGTCACGGCTGTACAGGCGACGCGGGTCAGTCAGCCCTCCGAATGGCAGAAGCGCTTCCGCGACTTCAGCGAGACCCAGGAGAGCCTGTTGAAAGCCGCGGACGTATCGACAGCAAAGTAAAGCTAAGGCGGAAAGACAATCGATGAGTGGCGGCAGCGAGCACATCGTTCAAATGGCGAACGACATTGGCAACTTCTTCCGCGCCGAGCCGGACCGGCAGGCGGCGCTTGCCGGTATCTCCAACCACATCAACAAGTTCTGGACGCGCCGCATGCGCCAGAAGCTGTTGGAGTATGTGCAGCACGGGGGTAACGAGCTCGATGAGCTGCCACGGGCGGCCGTGCCACTGGTGATCGTTGCGCCGCCAGCGCAGCAGACCGCTAGTCAATAGCCATCCACACTGATTTAGGTTCGGTGAAGTTCTCCAACGCCGCCTCACCATGCTCGCGGCCGAACCCTGATTCGCCCGATCCACCCCAAGGCAAGCGCACGTCCGTATAACCGTACGTGTTGATCCAAACCGTGCCGGCCTTCAGGCCCGCGGCCATGCGATGCACCCGCCCGATATCCGCGCTCCAGACACCGGCCGCGAGACTGTAGGCCGTACCGTTCGCGATCCGCAGTGCATCCTGTTCGTCGTCAAAGGGGATGACACTCAGGACCGGTCCAAAGATCTCCTCCTGCGAGATCCGCATCTCGTGTGCAACGTTGGCAAATATCGTGGGCTGCACGTAGTAACCCTTTTGTCCGATCCGGGCTCCCCCAATGACCGCTAATGCGCCCTCCGACCTGCCGATATCAATGTAGTTGAGGACCGTCTTCATCTGGCCAGCGGAAATCACCGGGCCCATGGTCGTATCGGCTGCTTCGGGACTACCCACTTTGATGGTCTTGGCACGCCCCACCAATCGGTCCACCACCTCGTCGTAAGCGGAACGCTCAACGAGCACACGTGAGCCGGCCGAGCAAACCTGCCCTGCGTTGAAGAATATTCCCGAAGCTGCCGAGCGCGCGGCCCGCTCCAGGTTGGCATCCGCAAAAATGATATTGGCGGACTTTCCGCCCAGCTCCAGGGTAACCCGTTTGAAGTTGCTGGCGGCTCCCCGCAGTATTCCTCGACCGACATTGGGCGACCCGGTGAAAGTTACCTTGTTCACGCCGGGGTGCTGCACAAGAGCTTCACCTACGACGCTACCCTTCCCAGTCACCACGTTGAATACACCGGGAGGTACGCCAGCTTCCAGTAAGAGCTCGGCAATACGCAGCATACTCAATGGAGTCAGCTCCGCCGGCTTGACCACCATCGTGCAGCCACACGCCAGCGCCGGAGCAATCTTCCACATGCCGATCATCATTGGAAAGTTCCACGGAATGATTGCCCCAACTACGCCGACCGGCTCGCGCAGGGTGTAGGTCAACGCATCGGGCCGCGTGGGAACGACCGATCCTGTGATTTTGTCGCACCAGCCAGCGTAATAGCGGATCGTATCGATCACGGCCGGCATGTCCTGCCGGCGTACGCTCGCGAGCGGCTTGCCGGCGTCGCGGCTTTCGATTTGGACCAACTCCTCGCTGTGTTCCTCGATCAGGGAGGCGGCACGTTGAAGTATGCGGCCGCGGTCAGCAGCGCGCATGCCACCCCAGACTTTCAGCGCGGCGCGCGCCGCCTGGACGGCTACGTCAACATCAGCTTTGCTGCCGAGCGCCACCGCGGCGATAGGCTGCTCAGTAGCGGGATCGACATCGAGAGAATATTCGCCACTGCCGGGCTTCACGTGCCGGCCGTCAATGAACAGCTCGAAGTGTTGCAGATCTGTCTGGCGATTCATTTCTTCTCCTGAATCAATTAGATTGAGCGGACGGTGCCTGCCGAACCAAATGGAGAACGACCATTCCACCGCTACCGCAAGAGATGAAAGTAGTTGCAATTGCCGCTCCCGGCGGCCCGGAGCAGTTGCAACCTGCCGTACGGCCGGTGCCACGGCCGGGCAAGGGCGAAGTGTTGATCCAGGTCGCTGCCGCGGGCGTCAACAGGCCCGACGTGATGCAGCGCCAGGGCCGGTATCCGCCACCTCCCGGAGCCTCTGAACTGCCGGGACTGGAAGTCGCAGGCGAGATTGTCGCGATCGGTCCCGAGACCTCCGGAGTGTCGGTTGGTGACAAGGTGACGGCGCTTCTGCCTGGCGGCGGTTACGCGCAGTTCGCCGTCGCTGCCGCGGTCCTGTGTCTGCCGATTCCCGAAGGTCTCAGCATGATCGAGGCGGCGGCCATTCCCGAAACCTACTTCACCGTCTGGACCAACCTGTTCGAGCGTGGCGGCTGCAAATCCGGCGATACCGTTCTCATTCATGGTGGCACCAGCGGAATCGGTACGGCCGCGATTCAACTGGCGCACGCCTGGGGCGCGCGCGCCTACGCAACCGCGGGATCGCCCGAAAAGGTGAAGGTATGTCAGCAGCTCGGAGCGGTCCGCGGCATCGACTACAAAACCGAGGACTTCGTCGCGGTCATCAACCAGGAAACTGACGGTAAGGGTGTCGACATCATCCTGGACATGGTTGCGGGCAGCTATGTGGGTCGAAACATCGAGTGTGCGGCGCTCGAGGGAAAGATTGTCGTCATTTCTCTGCTCGGCGGCGCACGCGCCGAGGTCAACGTGGGCAAGATTCTGATGAAGCGCCTCACGCTCACCGGCTCGACCTTGCGCTCGAGAACCGTTGACCAGAAAGCGGCAGTTGCCGCAGCGGTGCTGCAGAACGTGTGGCCTCTCCTGCGTGCCGGCCGTGCCCGGCCCGTGATTCATGCGACCTTTCCCCTGGCCGAGGCCAGCGAGGCACACCGGCTCATGGAGTCATCCAACCACATAGGCAAGATCGTCCTGACTGTCTGAAGCATTAGCGGTCAGCCCTCGGCAAGCGCGCGTACATGAGCGACCGCGCTCCTGCCCAGGGCCGCAAAGTTGTAGCCGCCCTCGAGCATGGAGACGATGCGGTTGTCTGAATACTCGCGGGCTACCGCGAGCAGCTCCCGTGTCATCCATTCGTAGTCCTCCTCCATCAGCGCGAGCCCGCCGAGCAGATCCTCGCGATGCGCGTCAAATCCCGCGGAGATCAGCAGCAGCTGCGGTTTGAACTTCTGCAGCGCAGGCAGCCAGTGATCTTCCAACGCACGCCGTGCAGCCCGGCCGTCACTGCCGGCCGCGAGCGGCACATTGATCATGTTGGGAGCCGGATCTTGGGTTCCAGTGCCCGGATAGAATGGATGTTGGAAGAAGCTCACCATCAGCACGCGGTCCTGCCAGCGCGGGGCGCTGAACATGTCCTCGGTGCCGTTCCCGTGATGAACATCGAAGTCAACTATCGCAACACGCTCGAGTCCCTTCGTCTCGATGGCATAGGCTGCGGCCACAGCGACGTTGTTGAACAGGCAGAAGCCCATCGGCCGCCCCGTCGTGGCGTGGTGACCGCAAGGCCGAACCGCGCAAAATGCATTCGCGAATCGGTTAGCCTGTGACGGGCCGGCCATGACTTCGTCCACCGCCAGAACTCCGGCGCCTGCGGCACGGCGAGCCGCGGCCAGGGTGTGGGGATTCATGGCCGTGTCCGGGTCGAGCTGCACGTAGCCTTCAGTCGGCGCGTTCTCGAAAATGAGATCGACGTACTCGGGCCGATGAACCCTTTTCAGGTCCTGCGCGCTCGCCAGGGGAGCATCCAGTACACGCAGTTGATCCAGTAGCCCGGATGAGCGCATGTGCTCATTCACGGCCACGAGCCGGTCAGGACATTCCGGATGACCGGGTCCCATCTCGTGCAGCAGACAATCCGCATGTGTGATGTAGGCAGTGCGCATGGCAGTTCCTCGAATAGGCGGCTATTCACCGAGCTGGGTATGGGTGGTGACACCCAGCTCGGCGCAGAATTGGGCCGCGGAGAGCTTCTTCCCCTCGTCATACCGGACTTTCAACACTTCGATGTGGCCGCCGTGGGCCGTGACAAACATCCCGTGCCCGACCTCGGTCACCGCGCCCACCTTGCTGCGGACCTGGGAGACGGTCCGTGTTGGATGCTTACGGACGTCGAACAGCTGCAGCTTGCGGCCCTTGAACGAGGTCCAGGCCCCGGGAGCCGGGTTACAGCCGCGAATCAGGTTGTAGATCTGATCCACATGATTGTGCCCGTTGATGCGCGCCTCGGCCGCGCGGCACCAACCTTCATAGCTTGCGGCGGACTCGTCTTGTGTCACGGCTGAAGCGCGGCCACTGACGGCCAGGTCGGCGGCCTCCAACAATGCGGCCACGCCCATAGGAAACAGGCGGTCGAAGTAAACGGTTCCCAGTGTGTCGTCCGAACCGATTTCAGCCTCCCGTTGCAGAATGACTGGACCTTCATCGAGTCCGTCGGTGGGCCTGAAGATCGTGAGCCCAGTGTGGGTGTCGCCCCGGATAATGGGCCAATTGATGGCGCTCGGCCCGCGGTATCGCGGCAGCAGCGACGGGTGATACTGAATCATGCCGTGCCGCGGAATACTGACGAAGTCCGGCGGTGCGAACTGCAGAACGTACGCCATCACCCCCAGGTCAACGTCCAGCTTGCGCAGCATTTCGCGCGCATAGTCGGTCTGAAGCGAGCCGGGCTGAAATACCTCGAGACCGGCCTGCTCGGCGGCCAGGCGCAGTGGATCCGGCCGTCCGCCAGTTTTCTCGGGGGCACAGAACACCCCCGCCACGATATCCCCCCGCTCGAGGAAGGCCTTGAGTGTCGCCCTGCCAAAATCCTGCTGGCCAATGATGGCTATACGCATCGGCGCCCCGTCCTGTACTCTTCCTGATATCTCATATATGTTGTATCAGAAAGCGGGTATCCTTAGAAGGAGCGCCGTATGGCTGGCCGTAACTTCCTGTTCGTTCCCGGACCGACCAACGTCCCCGACCGTGTGCTGCGCGCTATGGCGGTCCCCATGGAGGACCACCGCTCGCCCGTCTTTCCCGAACTGACCCGCGCCTGCCTCACCGGCCTGAAGCCGGTGTTCAAGACCACGGACGGCACCCCCATCCTGTTTCCTTCCTCGGGCACCGGCTGCTGGGAAGCTGCACTGACGAACTGCCTGAACCCCGGTGACAAGGTGCTGGCCGCGCGTTTTGGCCAGTTCAGTCACCTGTGGGTGGATATGTGCCAGCGCCTGGGATTCGAGGTGGAGATCCTCGAGACGCCCTGGGGCGAAGGCGCGCCGATTGAACGATACCTGGGCTCCCTGGCCGCGGACAAACAGCATCGCATCAAGGTCGTGTTGGTGTGCCAAAACGAGACAGCTACCGGTGTGACGAGTGATGTAGCCGCGGTGCGCAGGGCAATGGACAGCGTCAAGCACCCTGCCCTGCTCTTCGTTGACTCCGTGAGCGCCCTCGCCAGCATTGACTTCCGTATGGACGAGTGGGGCGTAGATGTCTGCGTCAGCGGCTCGCAGAAAGGCTTGATGCTGCCCGCCGGCATGGGCGTGACCTGCGTCAGCCAGAAAGCGCTCGAGATCTCCAAAACCGCGCAAACGCCACGCTGTTACTTCGACTACGCCGACATGGTCAATGCCAACGCATCGGGCTATTTTCCGTACACGCCCTCCCTGCCGATGCTGTACGGCCTGAAAGAGTCGCTGGCCCTCATCGCGGAGGAAGGCCTGGAAAATATCTTTGCACGGCATACTTACCTCGCTCGCGGGGTACGCGCGGCAGTCTTTGAGGGTTGGCATCTGAAGCTGTGCGCGGTCGAGCCGAAGTGGTACTCCGACACGGTATCGGCCATCATGGTGCCCGACGGCATCAATGGCGCCGATGTCATCTCGCGGGCCTTCAGGCGCTACAACCTCGCGCTGGGCGCGGGACTTGCCAGGGTTGCAGGCAAGCTGTTCCGCATCGGGCATCTGGGTGACCTGAATGAGCTCATGTTGCTCGGAGCGATTGCCGGAGCCGAGATGGCGATGCTGGATGTCGGAGTGAAGATCGAACCGGGTAGCGGCATTGCTGCCGCCCAGAAATTCTGGCGAAACAATGCGCCGGGCGCCTCTGAAGCGGCCGGCGCGAAGACGAGTATTGCAGCATGACCCACCGAGTCGTATTCCTCGACCGCGACTCTCTCAAGGCGAGAGTCCGCAAGCCCGCGTGCGCAACGGAATACGTCGAATATGGGAAGACCTCGGCCGACGAGATTGTGCCGCGCCTGAAGAATGCGACCGTGGCGATCATCAACAAAGTACCGCTGCGCGCCACGACGCTGCAACAGCTGCCGAATCTCAAGATGATCGCTGTGGCGGCGACCGGTTATGACGTGGTGGATGTCGGCTACTGCAAGGAGCAAGGGATCGCGGTTGCCAACATCCGCAACTACGCCGTTCACACGGTGCCGGAACATACCTTCGCACTGATACTGGCGTTGCGGCGCAACCTGCTGGCCTACAGGCAGGATGTCGAGAACGGTGTCTGGAACAAGTCCGATCAGTTCTGCTTCTTCACGCACGACATCGGAGATTTACACGGATCCACCCTCGGCATCATAGGGGAAGGTGCGATCGGTCAGGGTACGGCGGCCATAGGACGGGCGTTTGGCATGCGGGTTCTGTTTGCGGACCACGCGCCTCCAAGGATGGAAGGCGTGACGTTCACACCGCACGAGCAGGTACTGGCCGAGTCCGATGTGATTTCGCTTCATTGTCCTTTGATGCCATCGACACGCAACCTCATCAACATCGATGCGTTCCGCAAGATGAAGCGCAATGCACTGCTGATCAATACCGCTCGCGGCGGTCTGGTCGATGAGGTGGCGCTGATTCAGGCCCTGGACGAGGGCCTCATTGCGGGGGCCGGCTTCGATGTGCTCACAGTCGAGCCGCCGCGCAACGGGCATCCCCTGCTGGACGTGCGGCGTCCAAACTTCATCCTCACACCGCACATCGCCTGGGCTTCGGATGGGGCGATGCAATTCCTCGCCGATCAGCTGATTGACAATATCGAGTTGTGGTGTGCTGGGAAGCCGCAGCACCTCGTGACCTGATTCAGGTGCCGCGGCGTGGCCACGCCCTGGCCGCGCCGACTTTCCTTGCGTTGATATCGTGGATATTCAGCAACGTTTCTCGTGCAAACTCTTCGCAAGCAGTTTGGTCAGGGAGTAAACCGTATCCAGGTGCGGCGTCGGCGTTTCGGTCAGGCGAGCGAGCTCCACCACTGCACCCAGCAGCGCATCAATCTCGAGGTCACGGCCCGCTTCGACATCCTGCAGCATGGATGTCTTGTGGTGCCCGACCTTTTCCGCCCCCGCGATCCGCTTCTCCAGCGGCACACGAAAGGTGATACCGAGCTTGTGCGCGATAGTCTGGGCCTCCGTCATCATGGCCGCGGCAAGCTCCCGGCTCGGCGGGTACTGACAGATGCCAGCGAGGGTCGCGCGTGTCAGAGCGCTGATCGGGTTGAATGTCATGTTGCCCCACAGCTTCAACCAGATCTCAGCGCGGATGTCTTCGAGAACCGGGGCTTTGAGACCTGCCCGCGTCAGGCTGTCAGATACTCGCTTGACCCGCTCGCTGGCCGATCCATCGGGCTCGCCGACTGGAAACCGATTGCCCTCGATATGCTTGATGACGCCGTGCGAGACGAGCTCGGTGGCCGGATACACAACGCAACCAATCACCCGCTCCGCGCGGATGTTCTCGCCGATCTCACCTGTTGGATCAGCACAGTGCACGCGGGTGCCTGCCAGCTCTCCCCGATGGCCGTGGAAGTACCAATATGGAATACCGTTTTGCATTGGAACAACCACTGTGTCCGGACCAAACAGTTTCGGCACATCGAGCGCCACCGCTGCAACCTGGTGAGCCTTCATCGCAAGGATGACCACATCCTGGGGTCCCGCGGCGGCATAGTCCGAGGTTGCGTTCACGCTGGGCAGTGACTCCTGCGTGCCATCTGCCGCGACGAGGCGGATGCCATTGGTGCGCAACGCCTGCAGATTTGCGCCACGCGCGATGAAGGTGACATCCTCGCCGGCTAGTGCGAGCCGGATTCCGACGTAACCACCGATCGCGCCGACACCGACCACCGCTATTTTCATCAGGATGCCCGTCTGTCATCGCAAGCCGATCCTCACTATACAGGGCGTGCGGCGCCCAGCAACTCAGGCAGCAGGAATCAGCCCGGCCCCGCGCGCCCATTTATACTTCGCACCCAACACGGCCACCGGAATCTCGGTCGAGTATGCGTATGCCGGGATACCGTGCTGATACAGGTACTCGGCTGCCTCCTCAACTTCAACGTCGCCCGCGAGTGAAGCAACAACCGGCTTCTCGATACCCTGTGCGCGCATCTGATCCACCACCTCGACCATTAGCCGTGCAAACACCATCGGCGGCGTGATGATTGTGTGCCAATAACCAAGGATGAGCGCGTGAATTCGTGGGTCCTCGAGCCCCAGGCGTACCGTGTTCTGGTACGTGGTCGGCGGCTCTCCGCCGGTGATGTCAACCGGATTCCCGGCGGCACCGAAAGGTGGAATGAACTTGCGGAATGCCGCATCCAGATCTGCAGGCATCGACATCAGGGAGAGGCCGTTATCCACGCAAGCATCCGACAGCAGCACGCCTGAACCACCGGCGCCGGTGATGATCACGACGTTGTTACCCTTTGGGGTCGGCAGCACCGGGATCCCGCGAGCAAACTCGAGCAGATCGCGCAATGAGCGCGCGCGTATGACACCTGACTGCTTGAATACGTCGTCGTAGATCTTATCGTTGCCAGCCAAGGCGCCCGTATGCGAGCTTGCGGCGCGGGCGCCCATACTGGTCCGCCCGGCCTTGAGCACGACGACGGGCTTCTTCCTGGAGACCCGCTTCGCAACTTCGGCAAAGCCGCGGCCATCCTTCAGATCCTCGCAGTGCTGCGCGATGATCTGCGTGTTGTCATCCTGCTCGAAGAAGGTCAGCAGGTCATCCTCGTCGATGTCCGATTTGTTGCCGAGTCCCACGATCGCCGACACGCCCATCTTCGCCGAGCGCGAGAAGCCAATGATGGCCATGCCAATTCCGCCGGACTGAGATGACAGGGCGGCCTTGCCCTTGACGTCATAGGCGGTACAGAACGTGGCACAGAGATTCTTCGGCGTGTAGTAGAACCCGTAGATGTTGGGTCCAATGAGGCGCACGCCGTACTTGCGGCCGATCTCGACCAATTCGTTCTGTCCGGCGACGTTGCCCGTTTCGGCGAAGCCTGACGGTATGAGCACGGCTCCGGGAATCTTCTTCTCGCCGACTTCGGTGAGTGCCTGGGCGACGAATTTCGCCGGTATGGCGAACACGGCCACATCGATCTCCCCGGGCACGTCCTTGACGCTCTTGTACGCCTTCTTGCCCAGGATGCTGTCGGCACTCGGGTGAATGGGGTAGATCGTGCCCTGGTAGCCACCGTTGATGAGGTTCTTCATCACCGAGTTGCCGATCTTGCCATTCTCGGCGGATGCCCCGATCACGGCCACGGCGTTGGGCCGCATGATGCGGTTCATCTGCTCGACAATCAGCTTCGGGTCCGGGCGGAAGCGCGCCGGCGGCGGGTTGAAATTGAGAACGACGCGCACGTCGGCGGCCGTCGCGCCCCGGTCGGATGCGAACACGGGGTTGAGATCGAGCTCGCCGATCTCGGGGAAATCGCCAACCAGTGCCGACACGCGCTCTATCATCGACGCTAGCGCGGCACGATCCACCGGCTCCGAACCCCGTACGCCGCGCAAAATCTCAGCGGCCTGGATGCCATCCAACATCGAAAGCGCATCTTCCGTGGTAGCCGGCGCAAGCCGGAAGGTGATGTCTTTCAACACCTCGACCAGGACGCCACCCATCCCGAAGGCAACGAGCTTGCCGAATGCCGGATCGGTCACGGCCCCGATGATGACTTCATGGCCGCCCGCGAGCATCTGCTGAATCTGAACACCCAGTATCTCGGCTTTGGAGTCGTACTTGCGCGCGTTTTCGACGATCGTCGAAAATCCCTGCGCTACGGCTTCAGCGGATTTCACACCGACGAGCACACCACCCGCTTCGGTTTTGTGCAGGATCTGCGGGGAGACGATTTTCATGGCCACCGGGAAGCCGATACTGCTGGCGAGCTTCACCGCCTCTTCGCCGTTTGTGGCGACCCCTTCACGCGGTATGTTGATTCCATAGGCTTCACAGATTCCGCGCGCTTCGGGCGCGGTCAGCGCCTCACGCCCGGCAGCCTTGGCCTGATCGAGAATCCGGCGCACAGCATTCTTGTCGGTAGTCATGAAGTCTCCCTGAAGAAAATCAAATCACTTTCTTCGCCCTGAAGCCTGCGATGTCCTGCGACCCATAGCCGAGCTCCGCCAGCACCTCATCCGTATGCTCGCCCAGTAATGGCGAACGCTTCACATCGGTGATGCTGTCGCTCAGCTTGATCGGGTTGCCAACGGTCAGATACTTGCCCCGCTTCGGGTGATCCACTTCGACAATCGTGCCGGTGGCCCGCAACGAGGGCTCGGCCGCCAGCTCCTGCATCGAAAGGATGGGACCGCACGGGATGTCATGCTTGTTCAACAGGTCCATGGCTTCGAACTTCGTCTTGGTCATGGTCCACTTCTCGATCGCCTCGAACACCTGCTTGAGTCTCGGCAGGCGTGCATTGGGGGTTGCGTACTCAGGATCGGTGATCCACGCCTCCTTGCCGATGACATGGCAGATCTCCTTCCAGATAGGCGCCTGCGCAATGAAGTACAGGTAGGCGTTGGGATCAGTCTCCCAGCCTTTGCACTTGACGATCGAGCCCGGCTGCCCACCTCCCGATGCGTTGCCGGCGCGGGGCACGGACTCGCCGAACTTGCCATTCGGATACTGCGGATACTCGTGCATGACACCCGTCCGGGCGAGACGCTGTTGATCGCGCAACTTGACGCGGCACAGATTCAACACACCGTCCTGCATCGCCGCGAGCACCTTCTGGCCGCGGCCAGTGGAGTTGCGTTGGTAGAGTGCTGCAACGATTCCCAACGCGAGGTGCAAGCCGGTGCCGCTGTCGCCGATCTGAGCACCGGTGACGAGAGGGGGACCATCGTCAAATCCGGTCGTCGACGCGGCACCGCCTGCACACTGAGCAACGTTCTCGTAAACCTTGCACTCCTCGTAGGGACCAGGTCCGAATCCCTTCACCGAGGCTACGATCATCCTGGGGTTGAGCGACTGGATACGCTCCCAGGTGAACCCCATCCGATCGAGAGCCCCGGGCGCAAAGTTCTCCACAAGCACGTCACACCGTTTGATGAGCTTTTCCAGGATCTCCTTGCCGGACGGACTCTTGGTGTCCAGTGTGATCGAGCGCTTGTTGTGGTTCAGCATCGTGAAATAGAGACTGTCCACGTCGGGGATGTCTCTCAGCTGCTCGCGAGTGACATCACCCGCGCCAGCACGCTCAACCTTGATTACGTCTGCCCCGAACCAGGCCAGCAATTGTGTGCAGGTCGGCCCTGACTGCACGTGGGTGAAATCGAGAATACGAACGCCATCTAATGCCTTACCCATGCGATGCTCCGATTCGAATCACTTGTACATGGTCTGATTCTTGGTCCCCGGCGCGTATTCGCGCGGATCCACCCAGATGTTGACCACGGCCGACTTGCCCTGGCGGTGCACCGATTCGCGGGCGCGTTTCAATGCGGGCGCAATCTGCGCAGGGTCACGGACTTCCTCGCCATAGCCGCCCAGCATTTCCGCGAATTTGCCAAAGGGCACATCGCCCAGGAGGTTGCCGACGTTGCCGCGCTGTTCACCATACTTCGCGAGTTGGCCATAGCGGATCTGATTCATGGCCGAGTTGTTGCCAATCACCGCGATGTACGGGACACCGAAGCGGTTCGCCGTCTCCATGTCGAACGCGGTCATGCCGAACGAGCCGTCACCGTAGTAGCAGAGCACTTCCTTGTTTGGATTCGCGAGTCCGGCTGCGATGGCGAATCCGGTGCCGACTCCTAAAGAGCCCAGGGCTCCCGGATCCATCCATTGGCCAGGTCCGCGCGGACGCACAGCCTGGGCAGAGATCGTCACGACGTCCCCGCCATCACCGATGTAGATCGTGTTGTCCGCAAGGAACTCATTGAGCTCGTATGCGACCCGGTACGGGTGTATGGGCGTGCTGTTGGACTTGAACAGAGGCATCAGCTTCTCGGTTGCGGAAGCCTCCGCGTCCGAGAGCTTCTTCATCCATTGCTGACGCAGCTGCCGCTTGTCCTGCTTTATCCTGCCGGAGGCCGCCTGCAGCACCGCCCCGAGGATCGCGCCCGGATCGCCGACCAGACCGAGGTTGATGTCCCGGTTCTTGCCCACCGTGCGGTAGTCCATGTCGATCTGCACGAGGGTTAGCTTGTTGCTGATGCGGCGGCCATATCCCATGCGAAAGTCGAATGGCGTGCCCACGATGACGATGACATCCGCTTCCGCAAACGCATTGCCACGAGTCCGGTCGAAATGATGCGGATCGCCGGGCGGCAACAAGCCGCGGCTACCGCCGTTGAAGTATCCGGGAATGTCGAGGCCGCGCAGCAGAGCTATGGCCTCCTCGTGACCCCGGCTCGTCCAAACCTGTTGGCCATACAGAATCGCCGGCCTTTCGGAGTTGACGAGGATGTCGGCGAGCTTCTCGATGTCGCGTGGATCACCCAGGGACTTCGTCGAGGCACGATAGTGACCCGGTCTGGGAATGACGGCCTTGGTCACGTCCACTTCCCGATCCAGCACGTCGCGCGGGATCTCCAGGTACACAGGACCCGGAGCACCGTTGAATGCCTCGCGGGCCGCCATGGAAACCATGTCGGCGACGCGTTCGGTGCTCGGCACCGTCGCCGCAAACTTCGTGATCGGCGACATCATGTCAACATGCGGAAGGTCCTGCAGCGAGCCCATCTTGTGCTGGGTCAGCGCGCCCTGGCCCCCGATATGAATGAGCGGGCTCTCGGAACGAAACGCGGTCGCGATGCCGGTCACAGCGTTGGTGCACCCGGGTCCGGCAGTCGTTACGACACAACCGAGCTTGCCGGTCTGACGCGCGTAACCATCGGCAGCATGCGCTGCAACCTGCTCGTGACGCACATCGATGATCCGGATGCCCTCATCGACACAACCATCGTAGATGTCGATGATGTGACCGCCACACAGCGTGAAAATCGTGTCAACACCTTCGCTCTTCAGTGCCTTCGCGACCAAGTGGCCGCCCGAAGCGACTCCCGCGTCACGGCTTTTCCTCTGCAGAGTGTCTTCGGCCGTGGTCGACTTCGTTTGCAACGGCACGGGATTTACGGTTGCCATATCTGATTACCTCACGTAGTCCGGTGGTGGTGGTCACCGACCGTAGTTGCCGCGGGCGGCGGCGCAAAGGTTGCTTTGCTGGTGGCAAAGTGGCGGACCCGTAGCGGCCTGAGAACGAGCAGCGCCAGAACCGCCGCCAACAGGTTGAAGCTCATCGCGATCATGAATACCGAGTCCCAGCCGTTGGCTTTCGCGATTGCGGCCGCGAACGGCACCAGCAGCGCGCCGGAGCCCTTGGCGGTGTAGAGCATGCCGGCGTTCGCGGCAGCGTACTTGGCACCGAAGGTATCGCCCTGGGTTGCAGGGAAGAGGCTGAAAATCTCCCCGTAGACGCCGAAGTACAACGCGGTCAGCAGAACAAACATGACCGGGTTGGTGCCCACCTGGCTCAAGCTGAACAGTGCGCCGGCACCGATGGTGAACGCGAGCGCCATCGTGTATTCGCGGCCGATCTGGTCAGACAGCCAACCGAAGAACGGCCGGCCTACGCCGTCGAAAATTCGGTTGAGCTGGATGGCGAACACCCCGGCCGCCATCGTGAGTCCGAACAACTCGACCGGTACCTTGTCGATCTTGAAGTCCTTGGCGATGGGGGCCATCGAAGCGGCCATGGTCAGACCACCCGCTGCTACCAGTACGAACATCACGTACAGGACCCAGAACACGGGACTGCGCAAAACCTCGGCCGGCGTGTAGCCATGCGCGGTCTGATTAGCTTTTACCTTAGCGGCGATCAACGACGTCGGCGCGACCAGCATGCCCCAGGCCATCACGAACACGATGGCACCCTGGATCAAACCAAACACGAGGAAGGCGCGCTCGTAACCCGAGGATTGAATCATCGAGGCGATGGGCCCGATCGTGATAGCCGCGCCGGCGCCGAAACCTGCGGCAGTGATGCCGGCCGCGAGACCCCGGCGCCCGGGAAACCACTTGAGCGCGTTACCAACACAGGTACCGTACACGCAACCGGTCCCGATTCCGCCGATGGCGGCCGCGAGGTACAACACAGGCAAGGAGCTGGCGCCCGAGTTGATGACCCAGGCAATGGCAACCAGGAAGGCTCCGCCGATGACCACATAGCGGGGACCGAAGCGATCGACCAGGTATCCCTCGACCGGGATCAGCCAGGTTTCAACCAGGACAAACAGTGTGAAGGCGACCTGGATCGCGGCCCGACCCCAGTGATACTTGTCGTCGATCGGGGTGACGAACAGCGTCCAGCCATACTGGAGGTTCGCGACGCACGCCATACAGATGACCCCGATGATCAACTGCACCCATGGATTCCCTAATGCTCCGACAGGCTGGTCCGTACTCGTATTCATGTCGTGCCCCCTCGCTGTTTCTTCACCTGGTTGGCCGGGAAAGTTCACCTACGGGTTGTGGAAGCGGGCGAGTTGGCCGCGGAGGCGGATAGCCCGCATCTGCAACATCGTCTTGTGTGGCCGCTGGTATATCATATTTTTTGAATTTGTATAGCCGGCAAAGGTCTTGCGGGAGCGGGAAGCTGTGCGCCAATGCCGCAATTCGCTAAGACGGCTTAGCATGTCTTCCCCAAATGCCGTACAATCTCATATATCTTGTACAAACCCAGCCAGGGTTGGGAAATCGCGATGCAAATGATTGGTTTTATTGCTTTTTTTGTCGGCGGGGTAGCTGCGGTGACCGGCGTGTCGGTGTCACTCTATGCAGCGCTGCCGAAGGCTGTGCTGGCGTACGCGGAGCGTCATGGCCGATTCCAGGGCTTGGCCGCGGGCGAGAGACTTGCGAACGGTACGCGTGCGAGCGAGCCCCCGGCGGGACGCCGTCAGCGGTTGACGGTCGGCTTCGATAGCAGCAGTCTGTGTAGGGAGTAATGAGCACAACCGAGAATCTCATCCAACGCGCTACGGCAACCACGCCGCTGGCACTCGCGCCTCTGAACGCAACGAGCCTGCGCGACCAGGCCTATAGGCTCATCAAGGCGGCCATTGCCGACACTGACATCTACAACCCCAAGCAGGAGTTGCGGCTCGATGAGCGGCAACTCATCACCGCTCTGGGTGTCAGCCGCACTCCGATCCGTGAAGCGTTGTCGCTACTGGAACAGGAAGGGTTCGTCCGTACGATCCCGCGCCGCGGTATTTACATCATCCGCAAGTCGAAGCGGCAGATCATCGAGATGATCCAGATGTGGGCGGCGCTCGAATCGATGGCGGCACGTCTCGCGACCCTGCACGCCCCCGATGCCGAGATTGCCAAGCTGCGGCATCTGTTCGATGAGTTCCAGAACTCTCCGCCGAACGAGCACCTCGACGAGTACTCGGACGCCAACATCGCGTTTCATACTGAAGTGATACGGCTCGGTGGCTCGCAGACCATCATCGATGCCACGAAGAATCTGTTGTTGCACGTACGGGCGGTACGGCGGGCCACTATCTCCCAGAGCGATCGGGCCGCGCGCTCCATCATCGATCACCTGAAGATCATTGAAGCGTTGGAGAAACGTGATACGGAGCTGGCGGAACGGTTGACCCGACAGCACACCCTCGACCTTGCGGCACACGTGGATCGCTACGGAGACTTTCTAGGCTAGCGCAGCCCGCCACGCGCACACGTCTGGCGAGCGCAGCCCTCCAGGCGCGCGTGTCCGGCTGGCGCCTTTGGCCAGGCGCCTGCGGCTAGCTGCGGCGCTCCCGGCCCCACTCACCGAGCGTAGGACCGGCCAGCGGCCCGGCTGGGACGCTCCCATTCGATTCCTGCAGGTATTGCGGACACTCAGCTGTCTGCCCTTCCCCCTCGAAGATACCCGGCGCAATGACACGCAACGCCGCGTAGGTGCCGGGATCCTCACTCGCCGTTTGCAGCGCGTCCCGATCCACCAGAACCGGTACTCCCGAGCGCATGCGCGCGTAGATGCGGCCCGTAGCCTGGCTTGCGAAATTGACCTCGCTGAATGCCCGAATGGAGCGCTTCAGAAAGCCGACATTGTGCTCAGGGGCCAGCAAAGTGCGGTCGGAATACAGGCTTTGCGGATCTGCCGCGTTGACGTTGACGCGCCCGAAGCGCTCGATGTCCAGCAACCTGTTGATGTCGAGCACATTCAACGTGTAGTTGTTGCCGAACGCCGCCGTGCGGGGAAGCTGGCCGAGTGGCACGCTGTTGTCCAGAAGCTCGATATGAATCCGCTTGTCCGTTCGGCGAACCCAGGTGAAAAAGACGTTGGGCATCCCCGTGTAGGCCTCAACACTGTGGGCCAGCGTGTCATCAACTGCCTTGTAGCGCCCAAACTCCAGGCCGCGCATCCACGCGCGCTCGACGAGTTGCTCGGGCGGCGTGATCACGAAGAACAAGTACACTGAATCACCGAAGCGGGTCAGCAGATTGCTCCCGGCCTCGTCCGAATCAGGCGCGAAGCTGTCGAAACGGAAGCGATCGATCAGCAGATGCGCCATCTCACCGCGCTGCTGCTTGAGCGCCATGTAGCGATCGAGCTTCTGGTCGATGATCTGCAGCTCTTCGGAGGTGAATGCGCCTGCGTACCTGAATGCAGCGCCCAAGGACCCATAGTCGAGCAGCTGCTTGCGCCAGATGTCCGGGCTGATGAGCGCAAAGTCGCGCCAACGAACGCCTATGTCACCGGCCAGCTTTCTCTGCAGGGGCCGCAAGGTGCTTTTGCCAGAGGCGGACGGACCCTTGGTGTTGATAATGACGGGCCGCTCCTGCCTGGGAAGGAGCCAATATCCCTCCGCGGTGGCGGCCTGACGCAAGATGGGCTCGATCATGCGGCCGATGACATCGCTCCCATGAGTGTTGGATGCCAGATCGACCGCGATCGAGCAAACCAATTCCGGCCTGCCCCACGCACGTCCGTGAGTCGTGAAGAGTGCGGACATGACGCGGGCGAGCGCTCGATAGCCGGCACGCAGCAAAGGATCGTCCGTATGGCTCGCCATCCGCTCGCACTCAGCGATTTCGCTGGGCCCCCAACCGCCAGGGTCCCGACCCGAACCCGGGGGGCGCTGCGAATCTCGAGACGCGTACCTAACGCGCGCCCTGTCCGACGACCACAGCGTCGGCGAGAACAGCCGCGAGAGCGGCGACTGGCGTGGCTCGCCGTCCCGTGCGCTTGCAACCTTGCTCGCAACTTGGGCAGTTGAGCCCGCGATCAACATGGACAGCGCGGAGCCGATTGCATCACCCAGACGCCGCCGCGCCTGCTCGTATTCAGCTATGATGGCAGGCAGCACCGGCTCGATATAGCGATCGAGCAACCGATTGGTGATCTCACGAAAATTGATGCCGAGATCGCCTATCTTCGAGCCATCAGGCACCGACAGGTCCGCCATGACGCGGATCAGCACTTCGTGCAGCAGCAGCCGCTGCGGCCGAAAGCTCACGAGCTCACTCAACGGAAGTCCTGTCAGCAATTGCAGCTCGGTGGCGGCCGCAACACTGGTGAGCACGTTCTGTGGTTGAAAAATGGTGCACAGGTGCCGCAGCTCCAGGGGTACCTGCGAGAGGATGCCCGGCCGCCAGGGGCCATAAGTCTTCTCGAGCTGCTGCGACGTACTGCCCGCCTCAACCACTGTTTCGTAGCGCAGTTGCAATTGCGTTGATGGAGAGCTGGATACCTTCCCGCACGCGCGGGTCTTTCTCGCCGGCGCGGTGCCGTTTGAGCATTTCGACCTGCAGCAGGTTCAGCGGCTCGATATACGGCAGGCGCAGCCGGATGGAGGCATCGAGAGCCGGATGCCGCTCCAACAGCCGGGTCTGTCCGGTGACACTGAGCAGACTCTCTTGAGTCACCACCCACGTGTCGCGGATGTGACCGAAGATCGAATCAGCGAGCGCGCGGTCCTGCACCAGCGTCGCATACTGTGCCGCGATTCCCATATCGGACTTCGAAAGCACCATCTCGAGATTGTCCACGGTCGCCCGGAAGAACGGCCAGGCCTCGAGCATTTCACGCAACAACGCCGGGTCTGCGAAAGATCGTAGCGCCTGCCCTACCCCATACCAGCCCGGTAACATGACACGCGCCTGTGCCCAGCTGAAAACCCAGGGAATCGCGCGCAGATCCTCGATGCGCTCGGAGTTGGTACGCGACGCGGGGCGCGAGCCGATCTTGAGCTCGGCGATCTCCACCAACGGGGTCATCTGGCGGAAGAAGCGAGAGAAGCCCTCGGTCCCATATACAAGGGAGCGATAGGCGCGGAAAGCCTCTTTGGAGAGTGAATCCATCGCGGCCGCGAAGCGGGTACGGCTGTCCGCGGACAGCGAGGCGTTCTCCAGCGAGGTCAGTAAGGTCGCCGCGGTGATGGCTTCGAGGTTGGCGGCCGCACTTTCCCGGGTGCCGTACTTGGCGGCGATGATCTCGCCCTGCTCGGTGATTCGAATACGCCCTTTGACTGTCCCGGGCGGCTGAGCGCGGATGGCATCGAAAGAGGAGCCGCCACCGCGGCCTACCGCACCACCGCGGCCGTGGAACACCTGCATCACCGTTCCAGAGCGCTCGAAGACTTCCGCGAGCGCCTGCGTCGCCTGTTGCAGGCTCCATACGGAAGTCAGATACCCGCCGTCCTTGTTTGAATCTGAATAACCGACCATGACCTCCTGGAAGCCTTTGGCCTTCGTAATCGCAGCGATCTCCGGCAACGCGAGCCAGGCGGTCATCACCCGCGAGGAATTCTCCAGATCATCGATCGTTTCGAACAAGGGCACGGCCATGATGGCAGCGCTGGGCGTACCGGCACCACGATACAACCCTGCTTCCTTGAGAAGGATGTTGACCTCGAGCAGGTCCGAAACGCTCTCGCACTTGGAAATAATGTAGGCCGTAATGCAAGCCGGACCGTAAGTTCGATGTGCCTCGGCCGCAGCGCGCACGATGGCTAGCTCCGACAGAGTCTCGTCGCTGTAGCTTGCGTAAGGGCTGGCCAACAAGCGCTCGCTGGCAAGCTCGCACCTCAGGAGCTCCACACGCGCTGCTTCATCCAACTTGCCGTAGTCAGCTGAAACACCCGCAACTCTGAGCAGCTCACCGACCACACGTGCATGCACAGCGGCGTTCTGCCGCAGATCCAGTGTTGCCAGGTGAAAGCCGAATGTCTCGACCGCCCTGATCAGCCGCGTCAAGGCACCGGCATCGTTCAGACCGTGCTTGCTTTGTGCTCGCAGCGATTCCTCCAGTGTCAGCAAATCGGCGCGCAGGCTCTGTGCATCCGGATACGGCTCGCCGGTCACCGATGCCGGCCTGGCTGGAGCATGGCCTGTGAGCTTCCTGAAGGTCGCAGCGAGACGGGCATAGATGCCCGTGATGGCCCTCCTGTACGGTTCGTCGGCCCGGGCGGCGTTCAAATCGCCGCCCTGCTCAGCCAGGGCGGTTACCGCAGCGGAGACCTGCGCCAGCTCGTTTGAAATCGACAGCTCGGCGCCCAAGGCATGAAGTTGATTCAGGTAGTCCGCGAGAAGCGCCTGCGAGGAGCGCCCGAGAGTCACCCGCAGCGAGTCGGCAGTGACATGTGGGTTTCCATCCCGGTCGCCCCCGATCCAGCTACCCGCCCGCAGGAAGCTTGCAGGGCGGCGGCCGAGCAGCCGCTCCCACCGTGCATAGAGCATGGGCATCACGGGCAGAAACACATCACGCAGGTATGCAAGTGCGATGTCAACTTCATCCGCCACATATAGCCGCTCGCGGCGAAGCGCACGCGTCTGCCAGAGCAAGGCAATCTGTCTCGCGATGCCTTGCTCGATCAGCTCGCCATCGGCCGTTTCGGTGCGGCCTGCATCGCGTAGCCGCATCAGCTCGAATATGCGGTTGCGATGATCGATCATGCTCTTGCGCATGACCTCGGTGGGATGAGCGGTGAGCACAGGCACGATCAGCGCCCGGTCCAGCAGGTCGCCGGCCCGCTCCGCGCCGACGCCGTGCGACGTCAGGTACTGCAGGGTGAATGCCAGGCTGCTGTCCTTGTCGGCACTCACGCCCTGCCGGTCTTCGGCCAGATTGGCAAGCATCGAAAAGAGCATGAAACTACGAGCGAACGCCACCGCTTCGTCGAGCGACAGGCTCCCCAGGCTGGTCGTCAGGCCGCGTGGGTTGGCAATTCCGCGGTAACGGTCCACTGACCCTGCGCGGATGGCCTCGATGCGCTGGAAGAGTGCATCACCCCCGTGCGCACGAATTACATCGCCAAGAAGCTTGCCAAGGAAGCGGACGTCGGCGTTCTGAGTAAGTGGTTGATTCACGACCGTAACGATACAGCCGCTTGCCGTGCGCCTCAAATCGGCGAGCGGCGCCGTGTTTCCGAACTGCTCCAACAACTGCTTCGCCAGCGCGACGTGTCCGCAGCGCACAGCTGTGCAAGACAAAGCACAGCAGTTCAATGAAAATCCAGCATAGGGCTGGACGGAGAACTCGATGACGGATAACAAATCCGCGCTCACATGGCATGCACCCCCTGACTGGATCTGGCGCGCCCTCATTTTTCTGCTTGCCGTGGCCGTCCTGGTGCTCATCACCACGCGCTGGAACCGCTGGGAATCCAATTCGAGACGCCAATCGACGGATGACGCCTATCTGCAATCCGATCTGACGCCCATCTCGGCAAAGGTCGCCGGCTACGTGCGCAGCATGCCCGTGCAGGATTTCGAACGGGTGCATGCGGGACAGGTGCTGGCCCGGATCGTCGATGACGACTATCGGGCCACCGTCGATCAACTGACTGCCAGTGTTGCGGCCGCGGCGGCGCAGATCGCAGCTTTGAAGGCGCAGCAGGAGCTGCAGGCCGCCAACGTGCAGGCCGCGAAGGCGAGCGTAGCGGCTGTCATGGCCAACGCAGCGCAGAACACGCGCGACCTGGCGCGCCAGCAGGTACTTTTCAAGACGGGGTCATCGTCAACCGAGGCGGCCGAGAAGTTGCAAACCGGCAAAGCGCAACTGGCGGCCCAACTCGAGCAGAGTCGTGCGCAGGCGAGCGCCGCGGCCCGACAGCTCACTGTGCTTGCCGCCCAGCAGTCCCAGGCTGAAGCGGCTCTCGCGGCGCAGAAGGCCAATCTGGCCATCGCGAAAATCAATCTCGACTATACGCAGATCGTCGCCCCACAGGACGGCGTCATCGGGCAGCGGCAGGTCAAACCCGGCCAGTTCGTAGGGGTGGGAGGCCAGATCACCTCGCTCACGCCGCTGCCCAATGTTTGGGTGATAGCGAACTACAAGGAAACACAGCTGACGCATATGGCAGTGGGAGAGAAGGCTGAGGTGCGGGTGGATACCTTTCCCGGGCATACGTTACGTGGGCACGTACTGGCATTTGCCCCCGGTGCAGGGTCGCAGTTCGCTCTTTTGCCGCCGGACAATGCGACTGGGAACTTTACGAAGGTTGTACAGCGTGTCGCCGTGAAAATTGTGATCGACGATGCGGATGGTCTCCTGGATCGCCTGCGGCCCGGTATGTCGGTGGTGGCGACTGTTGACACGCGCGATGGTGGGCGCCGATGAGTGAGCCTACGGCGCGCCCTGCCGGTGGCCCCGCCGATGGGCCTGCCGTAGCGCCAGCGACTGCGCCCGCGCCTCCGACTTCAATACCCTGGCTCGGCCTCACAGCTGTGCTGCTCGGCACTTTCATCTCCACTCTCAACACACGGTTGTCATCGCTGGGCCTTGCCGACATCCGCGGCGCGGTGCATGCCGGTTTTGACGAGGGAGCGTGGATCTCGACGGCCCAGACCGTCGCGCAGATGCTGATTGCACTCGTGGCGATCTGGCTCGGTGCCATTTATGGCACCCGCAAGGTGTTGATGGAAGCGGCCGCGGCATTTGCCGTAATCTCGCTGCTCGAGCCCTTCTCGCCCAACCTGCAGACGCTGTTGGTCTTCCAGGTCCTGGGAGGGCTCGCCTCGGGGTTCTTCATTCCCCTGACTTTGAGCTTCGTGCTGAAGAACGCGCCTCCCAGGCTGTGGGCCTACGGCATCGCCATTTACGCGCTCAACCTGGAAGTGTCGCTGAACATCTCCGCTTCGCTCGAGGGCTGGTATACGGATCACCTGTCGTGGCGCTGGATCTTCTGGCAGAACATCCCGTTTGCAATCGGGATGGTGGCCTGCCTGTACTTCGGCATCCGCCCCGAACAGCCGGCTCCTGTACGCCCGCGCGCCGACATGTTTGGGTTCCTCTACGGCGGCTGTGGGTTCGCGCTGATTTACGCAGCCCTGGACCAGGGTAACAGGCTCGACTGGCTCAACTCGCCGCTCGTCGTTGGCCTGTTGTGTGCGGGATCCATGTTGCTGATTGCATTCTTTGTACACGAGTGGCGGTGTCCATACCCGGTCGTAGACCTGAGGGTGGTGCTGGGGCCGCCCTTGCCGCGTGTGCTGGTGCTGATCTCCTTTCTACGGCTGACGATCCTGTCCACCGCATTTGTGATCCCACAATTCCTGCAGACCGTGCGTGGGTTCCGTGCGCTCGAGGTTGGTCAGACTCTGGCCTGGATCGCCGCCCCCCAATTGTTGATCTGTTTCCTGGCAGGCTTCATCCTGCGCCGCTTCGATGCACGTCTCGTGGCGACGTTCGGCTTCATGTGTATCTGCGTTGCCTGTCTCACAGTGGCCCATGGCCTGACACCTGTGTGGGGATCGGATCAGTTCATACCCTCCGCATTGCTGCAGGCCGTGGGTCAGAGCTTCGCGCTGTCGGGAACCATATTCTTCGCGGTGCTGCACCTGCGGCCCCAGGTCGCATTGAGCTTCGGCGCCGCCATACAGGTTGCCCGTCTGTTTGGCGGTGAGGTGGGACAGGCTTTCATTGCCACCTTTGTGCGCGTCCGCGGACAAATCGCTTCGAACCATCTCGGTCAGCACATTCAGATTGGCGATGGCCAGGTCATCCAACGGTTGCAGGCGTACGGGGCAGCCACCGCGCGGGCCGGAGATCCCAGCTCCGCGCTGACCCGGGGTGCGGCAGTGTTGAATAACGTAGTGCACGCAACGGCGATCACCCAGGGGATTATCGATGCGTTTGTGGTGATCGCCGCCGCTACAGCCGTGACGGTGATCTTGATCATCACTCGGCGGGCTGCCCCGCCGGGACCCGCATCCCATTTGCCGTTGTTCGCTCCTCGCAAGGCGTCGCTACAATGAATCCGAAGGCAGGCCCAACAAGTACCTGCCGGGCGTTTGCCGGTTGCGTTCTCGCCAGCCTCCTCGCCGCCTGCACCGTAGGACCCGACTATCACCCTGCCCCGTCGGCACCTGGGTCGCAAGCTCCATTGGTGTCTGTATCGGCGGCAGCTGAAACGGTCGCCGAGCCGCCCGATGACTGGTGGCGTCTGTATCATGACCCAACTCTGGATCATCTGTTGGATGAGGCGTTCAAGGCCAACACAGACCTGAAGGCGGCCGAGGCAAATCTGTTGGCGTCCCGCGCGGTGTTGGAAGGAGCACGCGACGCCCGCTTCCCGCAAACCAACGCCGGAGTCGCGGTCACCTATGGACGGGATGGGGGCACGGACGAAATCCTGGCGATCACCGGGCATGCACCGCGGAACATCTGGATCTACGACGCTGTGCTGAGCGTTGGCTATGAGCTCGACTATCTGGGCCGTGTTCGCAGGTCGATCGAGGCAGCGCGCGCCGACACGGATACTGTTGCCGCAGCGCACGACAGTCTGAAAATTACGGTTGCATCGGAGACGGCACGCGCCTACGCGCAGATCTGCGCAATTGGCGAAGAACTGCAGGTGGCACGACATTCTCTCGATGTCGTCAGCCGCGAGGCTGAAATCACCGTCCACCGTAACGACGCCGGTGCCAATTCCCAATTCGACGTTGTCCGGGCGCAAGGCCTGGTCGCGCAGGTCAGGGCCAGCATCCCGCCCTTGGAGGGACAGCGGCGATCGGCACTATTCCAGCTCGCTGCCCTCCTGGGACGAACTCCCTCCATGGCTCCGGATGAGGTGAACAGCTGCGTGACGCCCCCGCATCTCACTGAGCTCATCCCGGTGGGCGACGGGGCAACCCTGCTAAAACGGCGGCCGGACGTGCGGCAGGCTGATCGGCGAATGGCCGCGGCCACGGCCAGGATTGGCGTTGCGACGGCCGACCTCTACCCAAAAATCACCTTGAAAGGGCTCTACGGTGCCGCGACCTCCGAGCTGGACGAGTTTACGTCGCCCAACTCGCGGACCTGGGGCATCGGACCCAGCATCAGTTGGACCTTTCCGAACATGGCCGGCCCCCGCGCTCGGGTGCGGGCAGCCAAGGCCACTGCTGCCGCAGCGCTGGCCAGCTTCGATTCGGTGGTGCTGCAGGCTCTTAAAGAGACCGAACAGGCACTCGCGACCTACGGTTCCGAGCTCGACCGCCGTCAGGCGCTGTCGGATGCGCAGAATCGGGCGCACGAAGCGTTCGACATGGCCCACGACCAGTTCCTCGCCGGCTCGCTCAGCAATCTCGACCTGCTTACGACGGAGCAGTCGTTGATTTCTGCGGATGCTGCGGTAGCCAGTTCCGACGCGGCATTGATTCAGAATCAGATCGCAGTGTTCAAGGCGCTGGGCGGCGGTTGGCGCGGAATCGAGGTTGCAAACCGGTAGTTGTCTTCTGATCCCGACACTGTCGCATTCTGCACTCACTGCAAATTAACTTAGATCTGTAGTATTCAGTGGGTATGCGGGTACTCGTTGCAGGTCGAAACGCTAAGGTCCTGGCCACGGCGGCGGGCACGTTTTCGCACGACCTGACGATCGAGACGGCCTCCACCAAAGCCGCTTGCATTGCGCTGCTCGAGCGGATCGACTTCGATTTGATCGTCGCCTGCGAGACGCTCGGCGACGGATCGGGGCTCGAGGTGTTGAGCCACGCAGCCGTCAACACGCCGAATGCGCTGCGTATTTTCGCCGCCCGGCCTTCGACGCTACAGATCCTGAAGGGCGAACTCGGCCTGTTTGGCCTGTTTCGTACCCTTCCCTACCCGATCGATTTCCGCAAGCTGTGGGCCGCGATCAATCTTGCGCGCAGCTGCTGCGCGGAGACCGAGCTGGGGCCGAAGACCCAGGCGCAATCGCAAGCGCGAACACCTGGTGTTCAGCATGTTGTTTTAGAAAGTGGCTGGCAGACCGGCGAGCCGGCTGGTGAGGTGCGCCAGCAGCGTGCGACGACTGTACAGCGACTGGCGGTTGCCGCGCGCGCAGCGGCGACTGCCAACAGCGGCGCCGTCCACAGTGCCTCCCGCGGCGCGGTGGCTGCCAGCGGCGGAGCTTCGCCGGCACGCACCACCCCCGCCATTCACGCACTCCCGCGGAAGCGGCAAGCGGCGCCGGGAACCGCATCCCCACGCAACACGCGAATCCCCGAAAGCGACGCCTTCAAACGTGCGCTCGCGAAGCGCAACGCAGCCAAACTCGACGTCAATACCCACATTTCGGCCATGGAAGTGCTTGGCGCAGCGCGGCCCGCCAGCCCGCAAGGCGACCGCCGGCGAGAGCCAGCGATGTCCAACGACTCACTCGCTCAGCTCGCGCGCATGGCCACGACACGTCGACCGCTATACGAGTCCCGTGGCGTCACCGGTGGCAAGAAACGCGCTGCCATCTTCGTGGGATCGGGAGTTTTCGCAGCGGCTACAGCGGCGGTCCTGACATTCTTCATGTTGAACGCCAACAACTCGATCGGCCATACCTCACTGCCGCTCGTCAGGTCCGTCCAACGCCCCACCCCCCAGAAAGTCTTCGCTTGGGAAGCGGCCGCTCCGGAGCCGGCCAGCCCCAGCCCGCCGCCTGTCAGCAGCGAGGCCGCCGCCGCCGCGGCGGATGACCTGGAGCTTCAGGCCGAAGCAGACTCCGACGCATCGGCAGTCGAACCGGGCCATCCCGGTCCTCCGCAACCCAATGCGCCGCCCGGCCCATCCGAGCCGCCGACAGCAGACTCGCCCGGCTGGGTGGACGAATAGTCAGACCGCATGCCAATGGGCATCCCGGATGCTCAATGCCTGGTTCAACTTGGCCGTGATGAGGGTTAAGCGCTCCTCGGCCATTCCCACGACATCGACCTGGATATAAAGAACGTCCCCGCTGCCCATTTCCGCCACGACCCGGCGGGGCACAACGTTCAGATTCTGGAATCGCTCGAGGACGCGCGACAGCGCGCCGAGATCGGCTTCAGCCGTGACCCGCAGCCGTAACAGCGCGGAAGTGGAAGCTGGAAATGGACTTTCGGCACTCATGAACCTGCAACCTCGTACTGGACCCTGGAACACGCAACGCAATCAAGCCCCGGCTTTCCGCGAAAGCCGGGCACGTAATGCGTCCAATGTTCTGTACGAAGCTGTTCATGGCTCGAGGCCAATGTACCAAATTAACGAAGCCGTGCCGAGCGGATACTGCCCTGCCGCTGGCGCGGGGGTGGGGAAACGAAACGCCAGCGGCTTTTCGGCAGCATCCGGGCTCGGCACGGACATCGGGGTATTTACCCTGAGGATACTTCCCAACTGAGCACATTAGTGCCCGGAGGCGGCTTTCCAGGCGGGTGTTTTTTCTTCTTCGGTCTGTTTTTCTTCTTCCCGGCCATTGCGTTCTCCGTCGGGCTCACGCCCTGATCGCATATATTTTCAGTGTTTCATAGAGAACTGTGGCGAGCGGGAGATTTGTCGCAGGCCGCACCGCATCAACGCGCCAGCTGGAAACGCTCAAAGGTTTCCAGCGCGGCTTCGACTTTCTTCTTGTGCGCGCGTGCCGTGCCTTTGCCCACCCACGTCCATTGCTGGATCAGCAACTTCTGCCGCTCGCGGTCGGTCTTCAGATCGATTGCGGCCACGACCTGCTCACCCAGCAACACCGGGCAGGCAAAATAACCAAACACGCGCTTGGCCTTGGGAACGTACGCCTCGAAGCGGTGCTCGTAATCCAGAATCAACTGCGCGCGTTTGCGCTGGTTGATGAGTGGATCGAATGGCGAGAGGATGTGCACCAACTCGCTGTCGCCGAGGCGCCGCTCCAGTGTTTCCGGCCGCGCCCAATGCTGCCACTTGCCGGCACCCTCCAGATCCACCGGCACCAACTCCTTGCGGCGCACCCGCCGCTGGATGACAGACTGAACGCCCCGTTTGTGAGCCGCATTCAGGTAGCAGATGGACTCAACACTCACGATGCCCTGGGCTCGCAGCGCCCGGTCTACCAGGTACTCGTTCGTCGCCACGACCGAAGCCGCGGGCGGCAGCCGCTCCAGACCGAAGTGCCGCCCCATGAGCTCGTAGGTTTTCAACATCCCGGCGCGCTGGCTGACCGTCACCAGCCCTTTGTAGAATGCCAACTGCAAGGCGCGCTTCGAAGGTTTGCGGCTCGCCCAGGCGTGATCCTTTTCGACCAGCACGTCATCATCGATGTCGCGGATGGTGAGTGCGCCATCCTTGCGTATCCGCGTCAGTACCTTGCGAATCTCGTTGACTTTTACATTCGTGAACCAGACGTGCCGCTGCCGCCAATACCGGCGCATGGCACGCACGTAGTAGCGCAGATCCTCGGCCGGAATATACGACAGGGCGTGCGTCCAGTATTCGAAGACAGTTTTGTCGAGCGACTGCGCACGTTGCAGGTGCTCGCGCCGATATTCCGGGATCCGCGTGAACAGAATGTGGTGATGGCAGCGCTCGATGACGTGAATCGTATCGATCTGCACATAGCCCAGATGCCGAATCGCAGCCGGGGTCGCCTCAGGTCCGGCGCCAAAAGGCGCTGGCGTATCCAACTTCTGGGCGTGCAGCCAGATTCGCCTGGCCTGGGAGCGGGTGATCGCGAATGATGTCATGAGCTGATGCGTTTCCAGATCCGCTGCGCAGGGAGCCGCGCTTTCAGGCTATTGTGCGGGCACCCAGGTATCCGCCCTGAGCGGGCGCGCGCAACCGGCGGTTGAGTGGCTCGGAGTAAATCCTGGACACCAGGTAGCCCAAAAGGATGCTCAACAGCAGCATCGAGACATACCACAGGGGGATTGTCTTCATCGCCGGATGCATCCGCTTGAACAAGCCTATGAGACTCAGTACGACGAGCATGTGGAACAGGTAGATTTCGTAGCTGCAGCGGCCGATTGCTCGCAGCCAGCCAGTGCCTGACGACAATGCCTCATTGCCTACGCCGCTGCCGAAGGCCAGCACCACCATTGCGATGCCCGCCTCCAACGCCGTGACGTTCAACCCAAAGCGGGACAAACCAACGTGGGCGTCTTCATTGCAAAGGAGCACCACGAGAAATGCGCCAGCGGCGCCCACCGCCAGCAGGATACGCAGTGTGCGCCTTGACAGCTTTTGTCTCGCGCTCACGAGCGCCGCCAGGCAACCAAAGGCGATGCCGTCCATACAGGAGAGGTAGGCATAGTCGCCCCAGGGATCCTGATCGGCCAACAAGGCTCTGTTGATCGGACCAATGATGATCAGGCAGAACAGCACCAACAGCAGGAGTCGCTCCCGGCGCAGCAACACGCATATCAGCGGGAACAGCAGGTAGAAGGTTTCCTCGACCGACAGGGACCACAATACGTCCCAAGAACCGGGAAGGTAGCCATGGTGGCCTTCGAGCCAATTGATATGGAACGTGAGCGCCGCCCCCAAGGCTCGGCCCAACGAGGCGCGTTCCGGCTTGATCGTGAACTCCGGCGAGCCTACCCAGTGCAGAACACTCAGAACGACCAACACCAGCAGCAGGCATGGCAGAATCCGCGCCGCACGCAGGGTGTAAAAATGCCCGACATGGATTTTCTCGAGAGATGCCCAGCGGCGGATGGAAAGGCGGGTAATGAGGAATCCCGAGATCACGAAGAACGTGATCACCGCATAGTACCCGGACCAAAACAGCACCTGGTTGAGCCCGTGCGGCAACGCGGCGTTGACGTCGTACTGGTTGAGCACAAATCGCAGATGAATGTGGTGCATCACTACGAGCAGCACACACAGTCCGCGCAGAACATCAACGCCGTCGAGCCTGAAAGGGCCCGATTCCTGGACCTGAATGCTAGTGGTATTCACAGCTTACGAGAGCACCGGGCAAATCCTGCCCAGGGCGAACGATACCGCAACCGCAGCACTGCCGGAGCGCGAGCGTGGCCGTCCCCCTTCACGATTTGCCGGGCTGAGCCAAACGCAATCACAATAGAACTGTGATCCAGGTCACGGGTCACCGACGGCCAGGGGCATATAAGACATAACAAGCCGCTATAGGGAATTCATAATAAAAGGGGCCTGTGATGGATCAGTACCGCGCAACGTCCCTCGGATCATTGCTGCTGGCCGCGTCCTGCGCCATTTCCACCGACTCCATAGCCGCTGCACCGCAGACATTGCGAGCCAGCAATGCGCATGAACTGGTGAATGCCATGATCATCGCAGACAGAAGCAGGCAACCTGCCGTCATCCGGCTGGCACCCGGCCACTACGCTTTCGATCGTGTATTCAGCTCGCCCTACGGCGCGAGCGCACTGCCGCCGGTGACCACTCAGATCGAAATCATCGGACATGGTGCCGATTTCGAAGTCCTGGACGCGAGTGCCGTCGCAGCCCGGTTCTTCACGATCTTCCGTGCGGGATCTCTGTCCTTGACGGGAGTTACCTTGAAGTTCGGGTCTTCGATCTGTAGCGCCTCGAAATGCTCCACCCAAGGAGGGGGAGCTGCGCAGAATGTGGGCGGAATACTTCAGTTTCACGACTGCCTGTTGACTGAAAACGTCGCTCGTGAGGAAAACGGATCCGAACTGACCCTTGGAGGAGCGGTCCTCAACCTCGACGGTGACCTGCTCATCGAGCGCACTTCCATCATAAGCAATGGCGTCATCGGCTACGGAGGTGGCGTCGCCGTGACGGGTGGCAAACTGACCATGCGCAATTCCGTGGTGAGCAGGAACGTGATTGGACCCCCGGTCGTGGGCAAGGGTGCCTTTCTCCTGGGAGTCGGCCTGTATGCCACCGACAATACCCATGTCAGCATATCGAACAGTACCATTTCCGGGAACTTTGCCTCTGCCGACGAGGATCAGGAATCCTTTGTGTTCGGCGCCGGAATATGGAATGCCGGCACGCTGTCCCTGGTCAGCAGCGCTGTGACACAGAACATCAACTTGGAGTTGCCCCCTTCCGAACACCAGAGCGCTCCCGGCGACGGCGGTGGCATATTCAATTCCGGGGTTTTGACGGTCCAGAACTCTACCATCGGGAGCAACACTACCGGAACACGTGGCGGCGGCCTGTTCAACTCCGGAAGAGCGGAGCTTCACGGCGCAACCATCACCGACAATGTGGTACTGGGCGCCAATGGCAATCCCGTATCAGGTAATAGCTGGCCTCCAGACTGCAGTATCGAGCACCAGAAACTGTGCATCCACGGTGGTTCGGGCATCTGGAACGAGCCCACTGCCACACTGACCGTAGCAGACACGGTGATATCCGCAAACAACGGTGAAGACTGCAACGGCACGCTCGCAACAAAGGGACGCAACGCTCTAGAGACAGGTTCCGCGTGCAAGGTGAAACCCTCGGCGTACCTGGGCGGGCGGCCCGCAAACGACCTGCTCAACATCGACGTGCGGCTCGGCGACCT
>Ga0068859_100000343_pt1 | contig 46402 bp, 74 predicted proteins | sample KBSSwiS22_FD_66585 | JGI IMG/M metagenome (GOLD analysis project Ga0068859, IMG submission 66585) | Switchgrass rhizosphere microbial communities from Kellogg Biological Station, Michigan, USA - KBS Switchgrass S2-2 | ecosystem: Host-associated > Plants > Roots > Rhizosphere > Soil ... | reverse complement strand
CGTTCGCGGGCGGCGCGGCGCTCTTCTTCCGGGTCAAGCCCGAGTGCGCGATCCTGGGCGACATCAACGCTGACCTCGTCGAGCTCTACCAGGAGGTCGCGCGCGATCCCGCCGGTCTCCATGCCCGCGCGAGCGAGCTCTTCGATCAGCACGCCGTCGATCGCGAGGGCACGTTCTACAGGGGTCGGGAGGCCTGGAACGAGCGCCGTCGGGGCTGGGAGCCGCAGCGTCGTGCGGCCGCCTTCCTCTACCTCAACCGGACGTGCTTCAACGGCCTCTATCGGGTCAACCGGTCGGGGAAGTTCAACGTCCCGGTCGGCCGGCCGTCCTCCTCGGGGGAGGCGCGCTGTCCGACGCTGCCCCAGCTGATCGTCGCGGGCGAGGCGCTCCGCCGTTCTGTCGTCCGGTGCTCGGACTACGTCGATACGATCGTCCTGGCGGAGCGCGGCGACCTCGTCTACCTCGACCCGCCGTACCTTGCCCTGCCGGCCAGGCGCGGCAGCGGCGACGAGAAGAGCGACGAGAAGAAGGGCGACAGGAAGGCCGAGAAGAAGTCGGCGAGCTTCGCCTCCTACACCAGCGATGGCTTCGGGGAGCGAGATCACCAGGAGCTCGCGAAGCACGCGCACGCGCTCGCCGAGCGCGGCGTGCACGTGATGGTCTCCAACGCCGACGTCCCGCTCGCGCGCTCTCTCTACGATGGCTTCCACCTGTCCGCCGTATCGTCGTCGCGACCGATCAGCGCGCGCGCGGCGGGTCGGGTGCGCGTCGGGGAGCTGATCCTGACGAGCTATCCGCCTTGGTCGATGGCCGACTCCGACGCGGCCGCGACGAACGCCGTGGAGGCCGCATGAGCAAGAAGACCAGCATCCGCGCCGCGCAGGGCTCCGAGCTGCCGCCGAACGGATCCCCGATCTCGAGGTACCCGATCGGCTGCTGCGTTCGCGTCGACTACCGCGGCGAGGTCGCGTGGCACATGATGATGTTCTTCATCGGCAAGGATGGCCCGCCGTTCTGCGGGCGCATGACGCATCCGCCGAGCTCGCCGCGGTGGAATAGCAAGATCGGCGACTCGCGATCTATCCCGGATTCGACTATCGTGCTCGAGTCGGCCTGGCCGCTGCGCGGTAGGACGACGGAGGAGTCCTCCGGCGCCGAGCGCGACCCGCTCAAGAGCGACGTCGTGTCCACCCAGCCCCTGCTGGACCTGTTCTCGGCGAGCGCCGAGGCCGGCGGCGTCGACGGTTCGGTCCGAGGTCCCCCGCCTGACGACCCGGTCAACGGGTCGCTGATGGTGGACCACCTGTCCTCCGCGCGATCTGACTGACTCGCCGATTCGACACCTCACCTCGCCCTCCCTCGATTTTTTCTGAACTGACCACCTGCGACGGAGATGACATGACTGCATTCGCCGTCCCTACGAGCCTGCTCAACTGGGTGTTCACCGGAGACCCGACGTCCGGTCCGGGCGTTCCGGCGGTCCAGTACGCGTTCGGGATCCGCACCGACGTCCCCTCGCTCTGGTTCCACAACGGGGTCAGTCCGACGCAGTGGATCAAGCTCGGCGACGCCTCGGGCGGCGGCGGGTCGTCGCTGCAGATCTTCGAATACGTCGTCACCGGATCGGAGCCCGACGCGTCCGAGATCACGGTCACGCTGCCGAGCGCGATGCCGGACACCTCCTACGGCGTGGTGGCGCAGTGCCAGGGCGTCGACAGCCTCGTCGCGCTCGACGTCCCGAGCACGAGTCGGACGACGACGCACTTCACGGTGATCGCGACGGACGACCTGGTCGTCGGCGATCGCATCCTCTTCATGGTCGGGGCCCTGACCTGAGCCGGACGGGAGCCTAACGATGAGCAAGGCCTTCGCGTGCAAGACGATCAGATCCGACCGCGTCGTCGTGGAGACGACCGACGGTGTGCAGTCCGTGGTCATCGACCAGGCGTTCGGGGTCGCAATCTCTGCGTCCGGCGCCGGCAAGGCGATGACCGTCACGGCATCGAACGATGCGTCCGCCCTCATCGCCAGCGACGGCGGCGAGATCGCGATCCGGAACACGGCCACGCCGATGGGCATCACGCTCGACCCGACGACCAACACGGTCGCGCTGACCACCACCGAGCGCATCGTCAGTACCTCGGCCGACTTCGTCATGCTGGCGACAAACCAGATCGCCGGACAGGCGGACTCGAATGTCCTGTTCTCGCAGCTCCGCCTGCGTGACAATGCCACCCTCGACCCGGCCGCCGCGAGCTACGCGTCGCTGACGCGGGTCGAGCTCCCAGACCTCTTCAACTCGCCGCGGCTCAACGTGGCGCCGGACGCTGCCGCCGGTACCTCGATCCATTCGCTCTTCCTCGACAGCCCCGGCGTCGCCAACCCGGCCGGCTGGGTCATGCTGGTCCAGAACATCGGTACTGCGCCCGCGCAGACGCTGACCCTCGTCAATCAGAGCGGGTCCGGCGCTGACGGCGGGCTCTTCTTCGGCCCCGGGGACTTCGTCATTCCCGCCGGCGGCGGTGTCGTCATCATGTTCGACACCCACGTCACCGCCGACGGGGCCTGGCTCGTGTACGGCGTCTAGTGGCTGCGAGAATTCTGACCCATCGAGGTCGCACGATGGTCGTGCGACCTCGTCTCTGCGCGAAGACAGTCAACCAAGTGCACAAGAGAGATAGGAGATCGTCGTGAATAAGAATCAAGGAAATGGAAGCGACAAGTACCAGACCGCAGTGGCCCGGGCCACCGGTACCGCGCCTGCGGCCGGATCCGAGGAGTCGACTGCTGTCGTTCCGCTCCCGAAGGGTGCCAGCAGCATGCTCACCAGGCCCTCCCAGGATGAGATCAACGCCCTGATGGCAGACCCGAGCCTCGAGTTCGCGCCCCAGGTGCACAGCCTGGAGACGGACGAGATGATCACGGGGATCCTGGAGGGTCGCGGGCCGTCGACCACGTTCACCCAGATCGACGCGGCGACCCAGCGACCGATCACGCGGGAAGTCGACACGTGGATCATCAAGCACCCCACGAGCGGACTTCGCCTGTCGATCCTGTCGAGCGTGCAGCTCGATCGGAAGCTCCCCCCGTTCATCGGTTCGCAGGTCACGATTCACCGCGGGAAGGAGACCAAGACGTCGAACGGCTTCAAGGTCACCAACTACACGGTCGCCGGGCCCTTCCGCACCGACGGCAAGGCGAGGTCGTGGGTTCGCCCGCCCGACGTCATCGATGCGCAGTCCAGGACGATCGACGGGCAGGCGGACGCGCCGCAGCTTCCGGCGGGCGCGACGGCCGGCGCCGCAGTGCACGGAGGTGAGGACGCCACGGCGTGAGGCTCGCGGGTCGCTGCAGGAAGTGCGGGCAGTCGTGCGAGTGGATCCGGGACGACGCCACGATGGCGCTGACCCCGGGCTACCCGTGCGGCTCTCCGCAGGGTGGCGTCTGCGAGCCGGAGACCCCGGGGGACGTCCTCGTCCGACGGATCTCCGACCACTCGCAGAAGCTCGCCTCGCAGCGTTCCCGCGGCTTCATCAGCCGCGGCAAGCGTCGATGACGTCACCGACGTCACCTCGCCATGAGCCGAGAAGCCAAGCGAAGGCGCGTGGAGCCGTCGCCGGGGAAGAAGCCCCCGGCGAGGGCTCCGCGCGCATCCGCGGCCGCTAGTCGGACCAGGGCGCGAGGCGACGCGGATGCCGACGCGAAGAAGCGACGTACGGCCAAGGGCCGGAGGGCCATCCCCTCGAAACAAGGACCGCCCGCGGGATCGTCAGGCCCCGCGGGCGGTCGCTCTCGCAACAAGAGGAGATCGCTGCGAAGGAAATCTTCGCAGAAGACGCCGCGTCAGCGCAAGCCGATTCGCCGGAGCCCCCGTGAAGATGAGAGAGCTGCAGCCAAGCCCGTCAAGAAGAAACGCAAGAGCTCGGCGAGGAAGCCGACCGCGCGGAAGTCTCGGCACCCGGAGGCCCTCCGCTCCAGGAAGCGCAGACGCGATCAGCAGGGCGTGCGAGACCAGCTCCGCCACGAGAAGGCCGAGCGCAAGCGCGTCCAGCAGGAGGTCCGGCGCGAGAAGAGGGCGGGCCTGCCCCCGGATCCCCGGCGCCTCGCCATCGGCTGGCTCGAGGAGATCCGCAACATCATCGCGGGCGTGTTCCCGGTCTCGATGGACCTCACCCACGCCGAGGCCGGTGCCGTCACGCCGTGGCTCGTCGTCGGCAGGTACGATGCCCTCGAGCCCATCGGCTACACCGACCTCGCCGACGCGTTCTCGCTGGTGCGCGACGACCTCGGGCTCGAGACCGCGATCGACCCGAGGCGGCTCTCGCAGATCCGCATCGTGTACCGCGACCCGAGCGGCCACCACCACGCCGAGGGCGACAGCATCGTGTCCAAGACGGGCGCGTGGGAGTTCATCATCTCCGACCTGCTCGGCGAGCTCATCGGCGCGGGAGACGACGACGAGGATGCGCTCGCCGTTCGCTACGCGGAGACGAGCATCCCGCACTTCTACATCTACTTCGCGGCCCAGCTCGTCGGGCCCGACAACGGCGCCGTGTGGCAGAAGGTGATGTTCCGATGAGGCACACCGGTCGATCGCGACCCACGCCGCGCCCGTGCTCCTGCGGCGATGCCTACGAGAACCTGCGCACCGGGATGAGCTACCGCGAGGTCCGGCGCGGGATGGATCCCGAGCGCTGGAAGGGTCGGCGGCGGGCCGCCGTCCTGGGGCGCTGGAGGGAGCTCAAGCTGATGATGTGGGATGACCTGCACCGAGAGTGCCCCGAGGAGGTGACCGTCGCGCCGGCCCGGACGAAGAGGAGCGACAGGGCGACGATGCGCTCGAGGGCGCTCGCGAGGACTGCATGACCTGCCATCACCTCGACCTGGGCGGCGGTAACTTCGCGGTCGTCTGCACGCGCGGCCGTCGACGCCGCGCGCCGTGCTCGGCCTGCGGCATACGCGAGCACGAGCGACTCTGCGACTTCCCGCTGCGCGGCAAGAAGGCCGGACGCACGTGCAGCATAAGGCTCTGCGCGAAGTGCGCGGTGACGGTCAGCGGCCTGGACTACTGCCCCGCGCACGCCAGGCATCTGCCTGTCGAGAACAGCGCGCCGATGCCGCCGCAGACGTGCCTTCCCCTGCCCGAGCCGCGGCCGCCTGGTCCGCTGCGCGCTCGAATCTTCGACCACCTGGGCGACGAGCCCGAGTACCCGAGGTTCAGCCGGGTCGCGCGCGAGATGCGTGCGGGCGAGCTGTGGCTGTGGCCGATGCCGAAGCTCGGCGAGCCCGCACCGCTGAGCGGAGAGATCACCGAACCAAGGAGACCTGCTCGATGAGCCCGATGACGACGATGATGACGACGAGGACGACATGGCCCTGATGAGGACGCCCCAGCCCGTCGAGCAACCGGCAGCACCGACCGACTGGTCGAGGATCTCGCTCGGGCGGGAGACGGCCCCGCCGGCGAGACCGAGCGAGCCGACGCGCGCGGTCTCGGTCATCGATGCGCGCATCCTGGCGGATGACGAGATCGACGAGCTCCGGCGACTCCGCGATGCGTGCGTCGAGTGGTTCGGCCTCACGCCCAATCCGCTCCGCGGGACCGACAAGAAGCTCGCCCACGCCATCCGGCGGGCCCGGAGGTTCGCGCGATGAGCGGCCCCACGCTCGGCTCCGTGATCGGCCACATGCTCGGCGCGGGAATTCGCGCGTCGGCGAGGTACGACATCACCGAAGAGGAGATTCGTCAGCTCGCGATCGAGCGCGCGGCCACGCGCGTGCGGGACCTCGCGGAGGTCGTCCGGCGCGGTCTGCCTGGCGCCGAGATCCGCGCCGGGGATGCGCTCATGATCGTGGCCGGCGCCGCGCTGGATCACGCGCTCGCGCAGGTCCGCTCCGAGCACCTCGTTCCCGAAGATCTGCCGGCCTCCCTCTTCTCGCCGGGCGGGGCCCACCCCGGGGTGCCTCGGGAGGGCTGGCCTGGCGGTCGCTCGGCCGCGTGCGCGTCGATGCCGCCGTCGACGGACCCCCATCCGTTTGACCCGTCGTCGGTCGGGATCGACGATGGCGACTCGCGCGCTCGATGCGCGTCCTGCGGCCAGATCGAGGACGCGCTCATCCATCACCCGGAGCTGTTCCCGGACGCTCCAGACGTCGCCCCGGGCATCCAAGCCGACCCAGGTGCTGCTCCGTGACCCAGGTCAAGCGCAGGCCATTCCGCATCGACGGCACGCTCGACATCGAGTGCGCCGACTGGGACCGATTCGCGATCGCGGCGACCTACGACGGCCATCGCGCGCGCGTCTACTACGACGGCGACGAGATGATCGACGACCTGCGTGTCCGGGGCGGAACGCACTTCGCGCACGCCGGCGGTGTGTACGACCTCCTGTACGTCCTGAACCGCGCCCTCGAGCGCGGCATCCCCTGCCAGGTCGACCGGGCGCAGCACCGGGTCACGCGCGTCGTGATGGGGCACCTGACGCTGCGCGACTCGTACTCGCTGTGGCCCGCGGGCCTCGGCGAGCTCGCCGGCGCCGTCGGGGAGCCCGAGCCGTCACTGCCCTGGCGCTGCATCTGCCGCTGCACGTGCGGACGCGTCCCATGCAAGTGCAGGCGCTCGTGCGGCGGCTACTGCCAGATCGCGCGCCGCGCGGCCGACGGGGACCCCGAGCTCGAGGACTACGTCAAGGCGGACGCCCGCGTGCTCTACCTCGGCATCACCAAGCTCGCCGAGTTCACCCAGGACAACGGGATCGCGCTCCGCGGGACGCTGGGCCAGACGGCCTGGATCTCCGCCCAGGACGATCTCGGCATCCCGGACTCCACGCTGCCATACCATCTGTGGCGCTCGATCCGGCAGGCGGACAAGGGCGGGCGGATCGCCATCGTCCGGCCGCGCGTCGGTCGCGTGGTCCCCGATCGGCTGATAAGGTACGACACCAAAACCAAGCGTGAGCACGCGCCCGCGGGCTGGGACTCGACGTCGGGCGTGATCGGTGCGCACCACGACATCTGCAGCGCCTATCCGGCGCAGCTCGCCAAGATTGAGCTCCCCGTCGGCGGGTGCTTCGAGCTCGGCCAGGCGGCCGCGTCCGTCGCGCTCGAGGCGTGCCGGCCCGGCATCTACACGCTCTCGGTGTCGATCCCGGAGGACCTGTTCCTGCCGCCGCTGCCCTGGAACAAGATCGGCCAGCTGTGCTTCCCGACGGGGGACATCAGCGGCACCTGGACCCTGCCCGAGCTCGTCTGCGCCTTCGAGCGCGGCGTCACCGTGCGCGCGGTCCACTCCGCGATCGTCTGGGAGGCGACGGCCGCGATCTTCGAGCCGCTGGTCAAGCGCTGGTACGAGATCCGGCGGAAGGCCGGCAAGAAGACGCCGATGGGGAGCTGGATCTCGGGCGCCGCGAAGGCGCTGACCGGCAAGCTATCCGAGCGGCCCGACCGAGAGCGCGTGGTCCTGCACCCGGACTCGATCAAGGTGTGCACCCACATCGGGCCGTGCCGGAGGAAGTGCACCGGGAGGTGCGGAGCGTACAGGCCGGTCGACCTGTACGGCCTCATCTGGGGCATCCCGTACAGCCGGATGTCGCCGTCGGCGTACCCGCACTGGTCGGCGTACCTGCGGGCCGCGACGCGTGTGCAGTGGCTCAGCCAGGCCGAGCTGATGACGGCCTCTGCCGATGGCCGCGCAGACGGTGGCCGCGCCCTGTGCATGGGCAACACCGACTCCATCTGGCACACGTCCAGGCAGAAGCCCCGTCCGCTCGGCGACGGGCTCGGCGAGTGGGAGTACAAGCACGCCTGGACCGACCTTGAGATTCGCGCGCCGACGATCTACGCATTCCGCGACCCCGCGAGCGAGAGCGGCAGGCTCGAGATCCGCGGGATCCCCGGCCTCACCGAGGACGACTGGCGCCGCGGCCGCGGCGCGATCGACCGCGGGATCGTGACGCTCGGCCGCGCGGCGAAGACGACCCACGGCCTGTTCCACAGGCGGCACCGCGAGTGGAGCCTGCCCTCGAAGGAGCGAACCTGGTTCGGGGACAGGAAGCTCCACTCCGACGGCCTCACCTACCCGGCCACGGCCGACGAGCTGCGCGAGATCGGACGCGCGATGGAGCTGCGCGGCAAGTCGAGAGCGAAGGCCGAGGAGCTGATGTCGAGATGACGCCTCACGTCCGATCATGGCTCGACTTCCTGGCGACGGTGGAGGTGCGCGGCCCCATCCCCGTCCAGTTCGACGTCCTGCAGGACGCGCTCGGCGTCTGGGTGCTGCGGTCCACCATGACGGTCCCGGATCGCGACGGAGCCGGCGAGGGCGACCGTCGCGGCATCTCGGTCATCATCCAGAACGCGCTGCCCGACGCCGAGGACGACACGCCACGCGAGGTCGTGATCCGCCAGCGCGTGCTCGGTCACTACCAGCACGAGGCCCTCGAGAGCATCGTCATCGGCGGTCGTCGGTTGTTCGATCCGCACGAGGCGCGGTGGTACTCGAGCCTCGTGGCGGACTGGCGATTCAACCGATGAGCGGGTGCCGTGGAATAGCCGCGCCGCGTCTGGCGTTCCCTGATCTCGGTTCGCAGACTGCTCTGCGGCGACAGAAGAAGAGGAGGACGAGCATGCCGACGAAGAGGATCGGAGACCTGATCGGGGATGAACCATGCCGCGACCCGGCGCATGACCCACCGAAGCACCAGGTGTTCAAGCCGGGCGTGCACCTGCACGTATGCCCGGCCTGCAAGGCCACGCAGACCTTCACTGTGGTCCGACCGACGCTCTAGCTCGACCGAGATCTCGATGGCGCCATTTGCATCCTCGATCCCCGGTCGCTGGTCGCCCGACCAGGACGCCGCCCTCAAGAAGGGTCGGGCCTGGGTCCGCTCGCGTGACAAGTCGTCGCCGCAGGTGTTCCGCCTGTTCGGCTACGCCGGCACCGGCAAGAGCACCCTGGTCCAGGAGCTCGTCGCCGAGTCGCCCAGGCCCTGGCTCTATGCCGCCTACACGGGCAAGGCCGCGCTCGTCATGAGGCAGAAGGGCTGCCCCGGGGCGCAGACGATCCACTCGCTGATCTATCGCCCCGAGGGCGGGGCGCGCGTGGGCGCCGACGGGAGGCGCGAGCTCGGGTTCCGCCTCCACGACGAGAGCCCGCTGCACTGGTCTCCGGGCATCGTCCTCGACGAGTGCAGCATGATCGACGAGGAGGTCGGCAGGGACCTCCTGTCCTTCGGCAAGAAGATCCTGGTCTGCGGGGACCCCGGCCAGCTCCCGCCGATGGACGGTGGCGGGTTCTTCACGTCGTGCGAGCCCGACGCGCTGCTCACGCAGGTGCACCGGCACGCGAGGGAGTCCGGCATCCTCGACCTGGCGACCTTCGTCCGCAATGGCGGCGATCTCTGGGACCGCGTGGGGTGGTCGACGAGCGACTGCGCGGTGGTCGCGCGATCGAGCCTCTCCAACACGGATCTGTGGACGCGCGTCCTCGGGTACGACCAGATCATCGTGGGGACCAATCGGATGCGCCAGCAGATCAATCAGCAGTGGCGGCGTCTGCACGGCGTCGTCGACGCGTACCCGGCGGTGAACGATCGGGTGATCTGCCTGCGCAACGAGCGCAGGACGGGCCTGTTCAACGGCAGTATGTGGCGCGTGCGCGACGCGACCGCGCGCCCCGAGGACATGGTCGTCGAGCTGGACCTCTCCGGCGAGGACCTCCCCGGGGTCGATCTGCAGGTGAAGTCCTGGGCGCACCACTTCTTGTCTCGCGGCGCCGAGCTCGAGGAGCGGGACGGCGTGCGGATGGCGCGACAGGAGTTCGACTACGGCTACGCGGTCACCTGCCACAAGGCGCAGGGCAGCCAGTGGCCCGACGTCGCCCTGATCGACGAGTCCGGCGTGTTCCGCGGCGACGACGCCAGGCGCTGGCTCTACACGGGCGTCACGCGAGCGGCCCGCAACCTCCTGGTCGTGGTGTGAGCCATGGCCAGGAGGAAGAGCAGGGGCAGGGTCAGGCCCCACGTCGTGGAGGTGAGCGATCGGCCCACTACCCTGGCGAGCATCGTCGCCGACGTCGCCATGGACTCGGCGCACGCGTTCGCCGACCACCACGGTGCGAAGGTGTCGAAGATGTTCATCTCGCTGCAGCTGTCGGGTCAACCGGACGGCGAGGCCGACTCGGTCTCTGCCGCGAGCGGGACGGAGATCTCGCTGGAGATCGAGGTCAGCCAGCGGCAGCTCCTGGGTCTCCTGGTCGAGGACGCGCGCGCCATCGCGAGGCCGATGGACTACGACGTGAGGATCGTGCCGACGCGGAGGGGCGACTGATGGCGGCCGACGGATTTCGACTCCTGTCGCCCGGCGAACTCGGCCTCGCCTCCCCGGACGCGTCCGTGCTCTTCGATCGCGACCTCGCCGAGCGGATCGCGGAGCCGTTCTTCTGCACGAAGTGGGACATGATCTACGTCGGGTCGCGGGCGCTGCCCGACGTCTGCTGGTGCTGGGACCCCGAGGGCGGCCGGTGGGATGATCTCACGGGCGGCTTCTGGGTCGAGCTCGACGTCCGACGCGAGTGGGCGGACGCCGTGGCGGCACGAACCATCACGAGGGGGTCGACATGACGAGGACGAGGGCCAAGAGCGGGACCAGAGTTGCCAGGGGTCGCCGCGCTCGGAGCGGCGCGACGAAGGCGACGAAGGCGACGAAGGCGACGAAGGCGACGAAGGCGACGAAGGCGACGAAGGCGACGAAGGCGAAGACGAAGGCGCGGAGGCTGCCGAGGACCTGGCAGGGCGCGCTCGTCGTCCGAGGCAAGCCGATGAATGCCGAGGCGTTCGACGCCTTCGTCGAGAAGACGGCCTGCGACGCGTTCCGCCCCCACCGCGATCAGTGGCTCGTCATCCAGGACCGCGCGCTGGAGGACCCCGAAGGATCGACGCAGGTTCGCGTGTTCTTCGAGCACGGGCACGCGCTCCGGTGCGCGAGGGCGCTGTCGAATGGCAACATCGACCACCGAGTGATCCAACTCGGCGGCCAGACGCTCGTGGTCGCGACCATGAATAACATCTGACGAGGGGGTGGAGCATGCCGAACAGCCAGAGCGAGTTCGTCAAGATGAGCGTCAACCTGCACCGGGATGTCGTCGCCGTGCTCAGGAGGCTCGCCGCGAAGCGCGGCATCACGATGACCGAGGTGCTCAGGCAGGCAATAGGGACCGAGAAGTTCATCGACGAAGTGAATGACAACCGGGGGACGATCCTGATCGAGGACAAGAGGGGTCGCGTTCGACAGCTGGTCTTCCGGTGATTTTCTCGCCCTCACCACCTCGCCGAGGGAAATCGGCGCTCAGCAAGGAGAGTCGGATGACTGTCGAGTACCACCCAGATCCGGAGATCAACGCAGAGGTCGCGGCCGAGGCCGCGGAGAACGAGCGAGAGAACGTCAGGATCGGCTATCCGCCGAGTCGCTGGATGTGCCCGGGCTGCGGCAGGAGCCACGATCGGGGCTTCTTTCCGCTCGGGACCAACGCGCACCGCTGCTTCGGGTGCGGATACCAGGGCGATGGTGGTGTCCTCTGGGACCCCACCACGGACCCGGAGCCGACGTTCCCTCCGCCGAAGGAGGGCGCCGCGCCTGGCCATGCGACCAGCGAGCCGGCCGCGCCGGTCGGCGCCTGGGAGCAGATCGTCTATGCGCCCAGAGAGGGCCAGGGCGAGCTCGCCTACCTGAACCTGCTGCGGCGCATCCTCCGGGAGGGCAGCCGACGCACCGATCGCACGGGCACCGGTACGATCTCGGTGTTCGGGGCGCAGCTTCGGATCGATCTGCGCATGGGCTTCCCGCTGCTCACCACGAAGAAGGTGCCGATACAGACCGTCGTGCGCGAGCTCCTGTGGTTCATCCGGGGCTCGACCAACATCGGCGACCTCGACGCAAAGATCTGGGACGCGTGGGCGAATGAGGAGGGGGAGCTCGGGCCAATCTACGGCCACCAGTGGCGACGGTGGGGTTGTGACCACGCTCGCTGGGTCGAGTATCGGCAGCGCCACGAAGCTCAGCGATCGCATGAAGAGCGCCACGCCCGCGGGAATGTCAACGCGCCTGGTGAGTCGGCGCCGCACTCTCCCGCAGCGAGCGACGACTGGCAGGGCGGCCCACCGGAGGGCGTGGACCAGCTCGCCGACGCGATCGACACCATCAAGCGGAACCCGGACTCGCGACGCATCATCGTGTGCTCGTGGAACGTCTCGGACCTCCCGAAGATGGGGCTCCCGCCCTGCCACCTGCTCTACCAGCTCTACGTCGACGGCGGCTGCCTCGACCTCCAGCTCTATCAGCGCTCCGCCGACATGGCGCTCGGCGTGCCGTTCAACATCGCGAGCTACGCCCTCCTCCTGTCGATGATTGCCAAGGAGTGCGGGCTCGTGCCGCGCTACTTCATCCACACCTTCGGGGACGCGCACATCTACCTGAACCACGTCGACGGCATCCGCGAGCAGTTGGCGCGCACGATCAAGATGCCGCCGACGCTCGTCCTGGCCAATAAGCCCGTCATGGCACAGACCGAGGCGGACATCGTGCTCGAGGGCTATGACCCGCACCCGGCGATCCGGTTCCAGGTGTCGGTGTGAGCGGGGGATCCGGCACGTCCGGCCCCACCTGGGAGAAGATGCACGAGGAGCCCACCGTGCGGAGGTTCCCGGTTCCCGGCGGTTGGCTCTATCAGGTCGAAAACCCGGTGAACTACTGGTGCACGCCAACATTCGTCCCCAACCCCGACGCGCGCAGGCCGGCGATCGCGTCGACCCCGTCGGGCGTGCTGTGCATCGTCGAGGACGGGGTTCCGGTCGCAAAGAGCGATGACTACTGGAGGGGATTCGTCCGCGGCCTGACAGATCTTCGTGGAAGATTGTTTGGGTCGACTGGCCTCGCGACGCAGTCGCGGCATATCGACGGGGGCATGGTCAAGAGCGCCATCGACGAGCTCGCCCACATACCCACGACACGGCTAACTAGCCTTGGCTCCGGCGAGGAGTCCCGCGGCTGAGCGATGCCCATCGAATGGACCACCGAGCGTGTCGCATCGAGACGCGGCGGCGAGCTCGTCGAGGAGGACGCGCGTGCGTCGGCGCGGTGGCGCCTGCGCGTGATCAGCAACCGGACCTCGCCGAGCCCCGCGATGGCGGACTTCGACGCGATCATGGCGTGGCTCGGCGACGTCGTCCTGATCCGGGCGAGGCCGTTCGGGACCAGTGAGTCGTTCGCGGCGCAGGCGAGGAGCGCAGGGATGTCGATCCAGGTCCTGGAGGACATCACGAACGGCCTCAAGCACGAGGTCACCGTGCGCGTCAAGCCGGGCGACGCCTCGACCGCGCGCTGGTCGTGTCGGGGTTGCGGGACGACGTCTCGCGGGGCGCTGACCCCGGAGATCGCGCAGGAGGCGTCGAGCGCCCACGTGCTGTTCGCGCCGGACTCGGCCCGGCGACTCCGGGACCGCGCGGTCGCCCAGGGGGCCGACGGCCGGTGGACGTCGGCCGAGATCTCCATCGCCTGGCGGTTCCGCGCGTGCGTGCGCAGCGAAGTGTCGGCCGTGCGGAGCCACATGGGCGGCGTCGGCGAGGACTTCGAGCTCGCGATCGACGGCCGGTTTGGCCTCTGGGTGCGCAGACTCTCGAGCGACGCCGCGCTCCGCAAGGACGAGGACGGGCGCGGCGTCTCTCTGCTATCCCTGGAGAGCCAATGAGCGAGCGAGCAAGCGAGCACGGAGCCGACGCCGACGCCGACGTCGAGGCCGTGCTCGTCCGTCGCATCCGCGAGGGCGACCTGTCCGCGCGCATCGTCTACGCCGACTGGCTCGAGGAGCGCGGCCACCTCGCGCGCGCCACGCTCCTCAGGCATGATAATCCGACGTCCGCCGCGCTGGACCTCGTGTGCTGGCTGCACGGGCTCGTGGGCCCGGACGACCTCGGTTCGTTTGAGGTCTCGCCGGGGTACCTGGCGTTCGGGCTGACCTCCGCCGTCCCCATCCCGCCCGGGACGGGTGCCGTCATGGCGGCGCGTCCGCAGGTGTCGCCCGTCGTGCCCCTCCAGATCGTCGTCCCCGAGTCCATCGCCGATCGCTTCGAGATCGTGAACATCTCGGTGGGTAGGCGCGGTCAGCTGGAGATCCCCGGCATCCCGGCGTCGCTGTTCACGCCGTCCTCTATTGCCGATCATCGCTGCCGGATCTCGTTCGACGTGGTGAATGTCGCGCAGGACTTCAGGATCGAGGTCAACAACGTCAGCGACATGGAGAGCGTCTTCTGCGCGATCGTGTTCTGCCAGTCGTGCCTCGATGCGCCTGCTGCCGAGCTTGGTCATGGCGAGATCTCCGCGTCCGAGATGGCGGACATCGTCGCCAGGATGCGCGCCCAGATCGACAGGCCGTAGGGGACGCCCGACGGATCTCCGGGAGTATTCGCAGGCGGCTGCGCGTACCGATCGGTCCTGAGATCATCCGCGGACTGGAGGCCTTGACCCCGCACGACTCGACGATGCGATGATGACCCGCATGAGTGAGGCGCCGGCGGTCCGCGTGATGAGGCAGAGCTTCTACCGAATCCCAGGCGCGCGCAGCGCTACTTGGACGGAGCACCACCCGGCCATGCCACGCGACCGCGACTGGCCCTGGCGAGGGCCCTTCGACGTCGAGGAGCGCCCCGCGGGCGATCCGGTCGACGTCCGGCAAGAGGTCCGCCTCCTGTGGCCGGGCTGCTCGATCGCGCTCGAGGAGGGCGTCTCGGAGCCCTGGGTGACCTTCCGCCGGTCGGGCGACGCGGACGCCTGGCACCTGCGGCGAACGTCGGGCATGGCCGAGGGGACGCCGTGTGGCGTGCCCGACGACCACGCCTACTTCATCTTCGACAGCCGCCACCGCTCGGCAAAGATCGAGATCGCGTCCCCGGCGCTCGGCGTCCCGGGCGTGATCGTGACCAACGTGGTCACCAGGTCGAGCCGCGGCGGTACTGGCGACGACGACCAGGTCTGGGTGGACGGCTCGCCGTGGGTCGAGTCGTCCCGCAGGATGGAGGACCCCGAGGAGACCTTCGCGCTCTCCCGGGCGATGCGTCTCGCCGAGGACCTCCGGGTCCGCGTCGCGGCGCGCGCCCGCGACGTCGCCGCCCCCATGTCCGTCATCCTGCGCGCGATGGAGCAGGATGCTGCGGCGATGGAGGGGGCAGATCTCCTGCGCCGGATGCTGGAGCCCTTTGCGCTCCGGGCCGAGCACACGGAGCTGCACGAGCGGGTGTCTCAGATGTACGCTCAGGAGGTGACGAGGATGCACCGATCGAGCGCGACGGTCACGAGAGGACCGCGGAGGCGCCCCTGAGCTCGAGGCTCGAGATCGTCCGGGTCCCGGTCGAGGATCTGCTCGGGCCGCGCGTGCTCGACTGGATGACGGTGCTGGTCACCGGGCTACCGGACCAGGTCGGCGATGGGGGCGGTCGCGTCGCCTTGGAGGGCGCTCTCTCGGTGTCGCGCGTGGAGTCCGCCCAGAAGATCCTCGTCAGGCTCGATGGCGTCGTCTACCTCCTGGACGGGCACCCGCTCGAGGTCACGCGACGCGTGGAGGGCCCAGCGTTTCGCGGGCCCGCGGACGGACAGGTGTTCGACAATGGCATGTTCGAGTCCGGCGTGGGCGAACTCCCCCGGCGAGCCGACGAGGACGAGGATGAGGACGACGAGGACGGCGATCGCGGGGGCGACGATGATGGAGATCTGGGGGATGACGGCGAGGACGGCGATCTCCCCCTGTGGCCGGTCGTCGATCCGGTCGAGCCGACCGTGGTCAACCTCGTCCTCCGACCGGCGCGCGTCGCCGTCGCTCCTCGACCGGCGCGCTCCGCGCTCGGGGATCTGCAGTGGCTGCACGGCGGGATCGGATCTCCCCTGGGCGAGGACGCAAACCGAATCCCCCCGGCAGAGGACACCCTCCCCTCCGATCGCATGGACGAGGCCAGCGCGCGCCTGTGCATGATCGACGAGCGCACCGGGCTGATCGTCGTCGAGATCGGCGTCCAGTGGTACCGGCGAGCCATTCACCGCGGCTCGCGCCACCGGGTCACGCTCCCGCTGTCCTCCGGGTCCAACATCCTACCGGGCATGTCGGCGCAGATCGCGTCGAGGCCGCAGCACGGGGTCTTCCGTCCAATGCGGCTCATCATCGGCGGCACGCCCGGTGACTGGATCGTCAACGACGTCCGCATCGGGAACCGCTCGCAGTTCAGCCAGAGCGGCGACATCCCCGGCGACATATTCTCGGCGAGTTCGATCGACACGTTCGTCATGTTCGAGACGGTCCAGGCCGCGATGGACGTGGTCCTGATTGTGACCTACGTCGGGGCCAGCGAGTCCGGGGCGCCGTTCGTGGGCGCGCTCCTGGGGGAGATGGCCGACTCGCAGCCCCAGACGCGGATCGACTGGGTCCGGGCGAGGCGGTCCGCGATCCGCTGGACACCGGAGGGCAGGCTGCAGGGCTGGATGATCGGGCTCTCGGGCGAGGACGAGAATCGCGACTTCAACCCTGGCGCGACCGGGGTCGCGCGGGCCTCAGTCCTCCCCGCGGCCGACGCCACCCCGGACCCGCCTGCTGTCGAGGATTCCGCGGCCGCCGCGGCGATGGTAACCTCGGGGTCGTGAGCCACAGCGTCCGCCTCTTCACCGCGTCGTCCAATGGCCACCACCAGAGGCAGCAGGGGGACGCGTCCGCGAGGGCGCGCGTCCACCTGAAGATGGCGGCGCTCGCCTGGTCGAGCTCGTGCATGGGTCCCGGGGTCCCGCCGATGACAGCGATCGCCGGGATCGCCTGGCTCTGCGGCGCGGCCCGCACCTACTACGAGGCGCTGACAGGCAGGCCGCTCCAGTGCGACGATGACATGCGGTGGGCCGCGGAGATCCCGCCACCGGATGCCCCCGAGGGAGATGCGCGACTGGCGATGATGCGCTCGCAGCTCGTGCTCGGCGCGGTCTCCTACGCGGCCTCGCGTCACGGCGCGGACGCCTGCCTGGACTTCACGCGCATGACGATCGGCAGGCTCTGCGAGACGGCCATCAACTACTGCGAGGCCCTGCGCGGGGCGCCCGACGGGGACTCGCCCGTCGTGGACCGCACGATCCACCTGGACGACGGCACGTAGGGGTGCCGCGCCGTGGACGACTGGCACCCGATGGAGAAGTGGCAGTGGGATCTCCTGCGTGCGCTCACCGATGCCGCCTACGTCCCCGGGGGCCTCGACTGGCTGGGCCGCGTCGCCCGTCGCTATCGCCGCATGTTCTGCGAGCCCATCCTCGGGTCGATCGAGGCCATGGTTGAGGTCTGGCAGGGTAACTGACACCACGGAGGTCCCGGACATGCCTCATCCAAGCTCTTCCCAGCTCGACCGCGAGATCGCAGAGGCGCTCGCCGAGATGCCCGCCGCGGGCGCCCGCGACGTCACTGATAGACTCGTCCAGGATTCGTCGACGGGGCCCGGGGAGCTACCCCGGATGGTCGCGACGGCGAAGCCCGCGCGCGAGCTCACGCCCACGCTGGCTGCTGTGCTGGCCTCCCTTCGGGCGCGCGCCGACCGCACCGTCGGCTCCATCTCCAAGGCGCTGGCTTACAGCCGGGCGATCCGCGGCTACGGCGGCAAGCGCGACCATGCGAACCTGATCCGCCTGATCAAGGGTGGCTACGTTCGCCTGTGCGAGGTCTCGGGCCTGCCTCCGCCGGGGAGCGCCGCGCATCGGGACAGTCCATACGGCGACCGCTACTATGTGCTGCACGTCGGCCCCGGCGACGCGTCGTAGTCTCTGGGCATGATCGACGCCAGGAGGCTGCCGGGACCCGCGCGACCCATCGGGCGCACCCCGGGGCTCCCGATCTCGATCGTCTACACGACGGCCCGGCCCGAGCCCCGCCTGGACTGGCTGATCGACGGCCTCGAGTCCCAGGCCGAGCCCGGCGACGACCTCGAGCTCGTGGTGGTCGACGCGCTCGGTCGGTCCCTCGACGAGATCGGGTTCCGACCAGCTGCGCCGATCTCGCGCGCGATCACCACGACGCCCAAGCCGTCGCCGTGGCAGGGGACGCAGCGCGTGACGACCCGCGACTTCTTCGCGGCCTCGAGCGCGCGCAACACCGGGATCGTCCTGTGCGGGCGCGATCGGGTCGCCTTCCTGGATGACCGCTGCCGGCTCGGGTCGCGCTGGCTGTCGGTCGTGCGGCGGTGGTCGGCGCGCCTGATGAGCGCGTCGTGCGTCCTGGTCGGCGCCTACGACAAGATCGACGGCGGCCGGCGCGAGCGCGACCACCGACTCGCGAGACAACCCCGTGGGCAGGCGCGGTGCGGCGGCGGCTGGCTGTACGGTGGCAACTTCGCGGCGCCGATGCCGTGGCTGCTCGAGGTCAACGGCTTCGAGGAGGGCATGGACGGCGCCGGCGGCGAGGACTGCGTGCTGGGCCACATGCTCGCGAACCGGGGCAGGCCGCTCGAGTTCTCGGCGGAGATGTTCCTGGTCAAGGAGCGGCCCAGCGGCACGCACCACGAGCTCCACGGGCTCGCCAGCGGGCACCGCGGCAACGCGAGGGCGAGGGCCGCGCTGGCGAGGTTCGGCCGGCGTGCCCGGACCGAGCGCACGCCAGACCTGCAGCGGCTGCGCGCCGAGCTCGCTGCCGGCGGAGTCTTCCCGGACGTCGACCCGGACTCGCCGCACCTCGACTGGTTCAGCGGTGAGTCGCTGCGCGAGATCTCCTAGTATTCTCTGCAAATGAGCAAGAGAGACGACGCGATCTCCCAGGATGTGCTCGACGGTATTCTCGCTCGTGCACTCGCGGCACCACCGGACCCCGAGCTGAGGTCTCTTGTCGCAATTCATCGCATCCTCTGCCACAGGGCGCGAGTGACCGATCTCGCCATGGGCACCTCCGCGGTCGTCTCCGTGTACGACGAGATTCGCGAGACTCGCGCGGCGCTCGGAGAGCTCGTCAGCGCACGGCAAGTCGGTCCCTTCGTCCTTCGGCTCGTTCGCGGACACGAGGGCGACGCCGAGGTCTGGCGGATCGTCGGGACGGACTCTCGCGGCCCCGGGGTCGTCCTCCTGACCTACAGCTCAGACGGGGACCGCGCCCGGTTGGATGCCGCGCAGTACGCAGCAAACGCCACCGAGGCCGACCTGGCCTCGGACTTCAGTCCCGAGGCGCACTTCTTCGGAGGGCATCGTCTGCCGAGGGGGCCGATCGCCTCCTAATCGCGGCCGTGGTCAGCATCGCGGGGCCCTGCGCGCGACCGCGACTGGTAGTGGCGAGTGCGGCGCGCACAGCCTGCGCGGCGTCACCCACGGCAACGCCAGCGCGATGCCGCACCGGAGGTACGGCTCGACGCCGCACGTGCACGGCCACTCGAAGTGCAGGAGCCGCATCACGCAGAACAGCGAGCGGGCGGGCCCGCTCACCGGCGCTGGGCCCGCCTGGACTGCCTCGTGGTCGACCGGCGAACGGCGCCCTCGCGCAGTGCCGCGTCGATCTCGGCGTCGAGCTCGGCAGCCGTCTTCTTCTCGCGGGCCCAGCTGTGCAGCTCGCCGGTGGTCCCCGCGTACCGCTCCTCGTAGGAGGCCCCCTCGGGCTCTGGATCGAACCCCAGCGCTCGGATGTACACGGCGCGCGAGACGTCGCCGACCCGACCGCGGTGGGCCTCGGTCGGCACGGCGGACCCGGTCACGCGGTCGAGCGCCACGAGCTGCGTGGCCTCGCGACGACTCGGCGCCCAGCCGATGCGGATGCCCGTCTTGCTGTCGGCGACCCAGCCGTCGCCCTCGCGATGCACAGTTGCCAGGGCACGGCCGCCGTCCGTCACCCAGGTCCAGGTCTCGCTCGGGTCGTCTCGCGCGGGTGGCTTCCAGGTGGGCATGTTCGTCGATGGTACGGCGAAGGGGGTCGCCACGTCTACGACTCGCCCTTACCGGCGTCCCCATCCTCCAGGGGCCGCCGGAGCTTGGCCATCTCGCGCTCGTCGTCCTCTCGGGCGTGCTCCCAGAACGATCGTGAGATGCGCGCCATCCTCTCGTCGGAGATCGTCGACCCCTCCCTGCCGTCCGTGCGGCAGATGCAGCCCTCGGGGCAGGGGGCGATCTCGGCGTGGCGCGCCCGATTCTCGGCCTCGCCACGCGTCCCCTGCACGGTCAGGGCGTGCATGCCGTCCGTCGTGAAGCGATGTCCGCTCGGCGCGTAGACCTCCCACTCGCGCCGGCGCGCGGAGCTGTTCGGCGTCTCGTTGATCATCGCCCCGGGCCGGAGGCACTCGGCTACGCCTCCGCTGTAGAGCTTGGCGCCGCAGCGGCAGCGCTTGCCGCCGCCGCAGAGCGACCACACGTACAGCGTCATGGCGACGCCGCAGAACGGGCACGCGGCGTCGATCGTGGTCTGGGTCCGCCGACCCGCGACGTCGCGCGCCGCGGTGCCGCGAGTGCTCTCGTAGGCGCGGCGCTCGAGGACGGTCATCGGATCGGCGCTCCGGCTCTTGTTCGTCATGGGGCCCGGCCGCCGCGAGCATTGATTGCGGCGGCGATGCGCTCGCGCGCTGCATGAATCTCATCGGCGGTCGGGTAGCGTCGACCGCCCGGCACGCTTGCGTGTACGCACTTGCCCTTGCCGAGCGCGATCGCCGCGGTGTCCGCGGTCTCGTCGTCGCCGTGCATGACAGCGCGAGCGCGCTCGCCGCGGATCATCTCGTCGGTCAGCGTCTCACCGGTGATCTTCGCCATGTTCGTGGCCCCTCCCGCTTGTTCACCGGCCGCCCGCGCGGCGGACAGGACCCGGATCCAGCACGTCAGGTTGATGCCGTGAAACGACGGGTCGATCGCGCCGCGCTGCGCCGCCTCCTCCTCGCCGCGGGCCCAGCGCCGGAGCGCGTACTCGATGACCATGATCGTCCTGGGCTCGCTGTAGCCGCACGCCCTCAGCTCGCGGAGTCCCGCCGCGACGTCGACGCGGTCCACGTCGTGACCGGGGATCCTCAGCGTCGGTCTGCTCACGGCTGCGCCCGGATGCGCTCGCGGAGCGCGGCCGAGGACTCGCCCGGCGCGGCCTGGCGGAGCTGGGAGAGCGACACCGTCTCGACCTGGACGACGTCCTCCTGCGGTGCGGGGGACCCGTCGTCCAGGCGCACCTCGATGCCGAGCTCGCGGGCGCGCTCCCGCACGCGCGCGAGGTGGCGCGACGTGGCCTCCGGCGAGCACATGCACGCCCGGAGCTCGGAGCCGGCCCAGCCGCAGGGGCAGGGGTTCGCGCTGGCCACGATCAGCGGGCGATCCTCGGGCTTCATCTGCCGGAGCGCGCTCGCGAGCGACGCGACGGCGGTGAGGTGGAACTCGGGCAGCTCGTCCAGGAACAGGACGCCGCGCGTCGCGAGCTGGAGCTCGCCGGGGCGTCGGTTCGGCCCCGAGTTGCCGCACAGACCGGCGGTGGAGATGGTGTGGTGGGGCGCCCGGAAGGGCCTGCTGGTGATGGGGCTGACGGCGATGCCGACCGCGCTGTAGACCCGGGTGACCTCGAGCGATTCGTCTGGCGTCATCGCGGGCAGGAGCGTCACGACTCGGCGAGCGAGCATCGTCTTGCCGGTGCCGGGCGGCCCGACGAGCAGCATGCCGCGGCCACGCGCCACGAGGTCTGCGACCTTCGCGATCGCGGCGTCCTGGCCACGGACCTCGGACATGTCGAGCGTCCGACCCTCCGGCGCCGGCCCCGGATCCGCGGCCGGCAGGTCGATCGCCTCGCGCTCGCCGCGCAGGACCGCGAGCACGCCGGCCAGGTCGTCCGCCACGAGGACCTCGATCCGATCGACCATCGCCGCCTCCCAGGCGCACGCCGCTGGGATCAGGATGCCGCGCAGGCCGGAGGCGCGCGCGAGCAGCGCGGCGGACAGGACGCCGCGGGTGGCGCGCAGGGAGCCGTCCAGGCCGAGCTCGCCGAGGACGAGGATCCCGTCGAGCGCGTCCGTCGGTACCTCGCCGAGCGCGAGCAGGGCGGCCGTCGCGGTGGCGAGGTCGAGCGCGCCGGCGATCGGCGGCACGGGCAGGCGCGCCGAGAAGCGCACGCCGGAGGAGGGCGAGATGCCGACGGCCTGGAGCGCCGAGCGGAGCCGGATCGAGGACTCAGCGCGCGCCGCGGCGCTCGGCAGGTCGAGCATCGCCCAGTCTCTCGAGGGGGTCGCCTCGATCTCCACGCCGAGGGCGTCCGCGCCCTGGATGACGCAGGATCGGACGATGAACTTGGTAGACTCGATGGTAGACTCGATGGGCTCGGGGGTGGTCGGCTGGGTCGTCGCGTGGGTCATGGCGTCCGGATCATCCACGTCCCGGGCCAATCGCCAAGTCCTCGAACCGACGGCGGCTCGAGCCTCGCCGCGGCCGCGCGGACACGGCCGGCGTGTCCGCGGATCATCGCGTCCGGCCGGACACGGCCTGACACGCCTCGATCGCGTCCCCGGAGGCGCGACCGGGCGATCGCCTCGATGATCTCGCGCACCTGCAGGGTGGCACCGCGATCGCACGAAGGCTCGCCATGAGCTACGAAGACGCCCCCTCCACCCGGATGCTCGACATCCGCTGCGCCATCTGCTCGCGCCCGCTGCGCGACGCCATCTCCGCCGAGATCGGGATGGGCCGCATCTGCCGCGAGAAGTACGGCTACGACGCTGAGGTCGGCGCGATCGCCGAGGAGTCCCGCGCGGCGGCCAACGCGATCATCCACCGGATCGCCGCCGCACGTCGCGCGCGCGACGTCCTCGCGGAGGGCATCGCCCAGCTGCGCGCGCTCGGCTTCTCCCGGGTCGCTCAGTGCATCACCTCCGGCGGTCGGCCCGAGGATGCCGCGCCCCCCGTGCCGCCCGAGCTCGTCGTCATGCGACTCAGCGACCGCGGTACCGGCTGGTACGTGCGCGCGCCGTACAAGGCCGAGGCCGTCCCCGCGTGGCGAGAGGTGTCCGCCCACCGGTTCCTGCCCGAGAGCAGGGAGTGGTTCGTGTCGCTCGGCCGGCGCGCGGACCTCTGGGCGCTCCTGGCGGAGTACTACGCCGGTCACGAGCTCGAGTCGCCCAAGGGCACCTCGACGATCCCCGCGCGTGCGCAGGGCCAGAGTCTCGCCGCGGCCTAGCGGGCCTCGAGCCTGTGCCGGTGCTGCCGAACATGGCGCCGCTCGAGACGAACCTGACTTGGTCTCCCGCCTTGTACTTGGGGCCCCTGGTCATGCGGGCCACGGTATCATCGCTCGCCGATTCGCTCCACGGTTCCGTCTGGCGACGTGATGGAGATGCGGCGCAGCCGCGGGTGGTCGCGGAGCTCGTTGCTGTCGAGGAAGCGGTCGACCGCCTCTCGGCTCGCGCAGCGTGCGAGGATCTCCTCGGAGCCGCCGTACAGGAGGGCCCACGCGACGCTCATGAATTCCGGCGGGCGAAGATTGACGTGGACCAGGTAGGGCAGCGATTCGTCACCTCGGACGTCGATCCTGCTCGGCAGGTGGCGGACGATCTGGATCTCTGGGTCTGGCTGCATTTCTCGATCTCCCCTGGCGTTCAGTAGAGTCCCTCGACTGCACCGTCCGCGTGGACGTAGCCGACGAACCCCCGGCCGGGCTCGTGATCGGGGTCCTCCTCGTCGGGGGTGAGGCCGAATGACCACGTCTTTGCTCCCCGCGACGTTCGGCCGAGCTCCTCCTCGCAGATGTCGAAGCCCCAGTGCGCGTAGTCTGGATATTGACTCGCGATGAATCTCCGAGCGCGTCGCTCTGCATCTCGCATGCGCATGACATCTCCCGTTCTCTCAGCTCGCCCCGAACCGGGCTCCATCCGCGAATGCCAGGAACGCGTCGACCATCGCGATGTGCCGCTCCACGGGGTCCGGCCTCGCCCAGTCGGGCGGCGCGCAGGATTCATCGAGTCCAGCGCGCCCGGTCCAGTCGTCCGCCGTCCAGTTCAGGCCGCGGCAGTGACGCTCGTACCAGGCGACGACGGCCCCGGGGTCTCCGCCGAAGACGCGGTGTCGCCCGAGCCCGGGAGCGTCGGCATCTGGGTTGCCGACGAGCGGGAACTCCTCGCCGCGCGACGACAGGACGAGGTCGTGGCTCACTGGGTCCGCCGAAGCTCGGCCTGGGCGCTCACCACGCAGCCGAAGAGGTGGCGCGCGCAGTCCCTGCCGACCCAGAGCGATGACGGCGGGCCGGCGCCGTCGCTCGGGTCGGCGACCAGCGGGACCCAGTTGAACGCGTCGTAGATGCGGTGTCCGCAGGCGTGGCAGCAGTTGGCGCGTATCGCGTAGAGCGAGCGATCGTGCTGAGTCCCGGGCGGCCAGATGATCTCGCCGACCCACGCGTACGTCGTCTTGCCGGTCTTCTCGTCGACCTGCTCGACCTTGGTCCAGATAATCTCGGGGACGCGCACCGAGCTGAACGCGACGCCCATGGCGCCGCCGACGTTGTCGAACACGGTCCTCGAGATCTCTTTGAACACGTACACCGGCTTGGGCCGCGTGGCGTCGAGCCGCTCGACGAGTTCGGCGATGGGCGCGAAGTCCTGCGCCCATCCACGCGCGGTCTCGAGCGCCTCGCGCTCCGCGTCGCATACGCAGTGCGGCGCGAGCTGGTCGCACAGCGCGAGGACCTCGGGCGCCATGGAGAAGTTGCCGAACGACATCGCGTGCACGGCGTGCCATCCGCGAACCTTGGCCTGATAGTACGAAGATCCGCGGGCGTCGCCGACGTCGCTCAGGAGGCCCTGGTCGCCGTCCACGTGCTCTCGGCGATCGTTGCGACGGCCGAACCGCTCGGCCACGGACTGCCGCAGGAGCAGGGCGCGGACGCGACGCGACCCCTTCGGCGGCCACGACTCGTCGCGCCGCGCCTGCTCGAGGAGCGGGAGCGCCTCGTCGCGGACCGCGGCGAGCGCCTTGCCGGTGTACCAGCGGAGGATCGAGGTCATGTCGCGGTCCGGCGAGTCGGCGCTCGCCTGGGGCGCGGTCTCCGCGGGGGTGGCCACCCCGGCGGCCGCGGCCGCCTCCGCGGCCGCGGCCGCGCGATTGTCGGCGCAGATGCGGCAGGGGCAGGACGCGCCGTGGCGGGAGACGCCGCCGGAGAGGACCGCCGCGGCCGGGGTGCCGCGGACCGCCTTGGAAGTTCTGGGCATGGCGAGGATGGATGCCAGTCCCGCGCCATCGCGCAAGTGCTCATGGTCACTCGAGGATGCCGACGCCTGAGGTCGGCCGGACACGCCCGGTGTGTTCGCGGTCGACCCCGGACACTCGTGGCGTGTCCGCCTCGACGCAGTCGACTCGCCGCCGCCGTCATCTCGGCAGCATGCGCGATGGCACGACGGTCGCAACTCGGCCTCGCCATGAGAACCTACAAGGTCAAGGTCGGAACCCTCACGCTCACCGAGTCGCGCGACGTCAGCATCCCCCAGCAGGTGGCCGCCTGGCACCAGACGGTCCGGGTCGAGCCCGGCACGTATGACGTGTACGCGTACCTCGACGCGCACGACTACCGCGTGCTTCAGCTCTGCGCCAGCGCGGAGGGCGTCACGGTGAGCAGCAACTTCCGCTCTCGCATCGGGGCGCACTACGGGGAGCGCGACAACAACCGCAACGGTGAGCGAGCCGCCGTGAGCGTCGAGCTGCCGACGTACGGCCGCGCGAGCGATGACGCCGGCCTCCTGGGCCAGGCCAAGCTCGACGGCACGCTCTCGCGCGTCGAGTGGGAGCCGCGCGACATCGACGAGGCATCGGCGACCCGGCTCGCGGTGAGCCACGAATCGGTATTCGCATTCTTCTCGTCTCTCTCTACGGGTAGCACGCGCATGTGGCGGCTCGAGTGGACGGGCGGCCGGGTGCAGGTCGAGCCGGGCCAGGACAGCCATCAGCTCGCGCTCCTGGCGCGGCCAATCGACGCGCCCGCGACCTAGGTCGTCGTCGCCCTGCGGGGACCGTACTTCTCGCGGTTCCGCAGGTGGCGAGCCCTGCTCGCCCTGGCCTTCCGCAGCGCCGCGCGCGCGTCGTCCTCGCTCGCGTGCAGCCACTGCCCGCCGAGCGACAGCTCCTCGATCCTCGCGGCGAGCTCGCTCCCGCGGCGGCCACTGGCCATCCCGGGCTCCGGCAGGCTCGGTCGGTAGCGCAGCGCCGAGTCGAGCAGGTCAAGGGAGTCGGCGAGGTCGGCGACGTCCTGCGCGCTGAACCCGGCGGAAGTCGCGACGTCCTCGCAGTACAGGACGAGCTGGTGGAGCTCCGTCGCGTCATACGTGCCGAGCTCCGGGTGGTCAATGTACGGCCACGAGCGACGGTACCAGCCACGCTCGATGGAGCGCTTGGCCCACGCGATCCTGGCCTCGTCGTCGGCGATCGCCTGGTCGTAGTCGATCCTGAACGCGAACGAGCTCCGCCGCGGAGACCAGGCGCCGCCGCGCCAGCTCATGGCGTTGCTCCAGCCTTCGCGTGCCGCGCCAGGAACCTGGCGCGCGCCCCGCTCAGCCTCTTCTCCGCCTGTTCCCATGCCTTGTGTGCGTCGCGGGCCGCTCGTCGCGCGCGCGGGCGGTCGAGTGAGCGCTCGACAGCGTGCTCCGCCGCGAGAGACTGCGTATGGAGACTCCCGGCATTCGACGCCATGCCAAGTAGCTCGTCGAGCTACTCCTCGAAGGTGGTCACGACGACGCTCCACTCTGCTCGGGTAGGCTCACCGTGATGCCCCGGAGGGCGGCCATCATGACGCGGTAGCGGAGCCAGGTGAGCACCGACTGCCGCTCGGAATAGACGGCGCCGCGCTCCCCGATCCAGTGCTCGCATAGGTCGATGATCGCCATGGCGGTCATGGGCGCGCCGCGCTCGTCGAGCAGCTTCTTCATCGCGCGCAGCTCCTCGAGCGCACCGGCGACCAAGTCGAGCGACTCCGCCTGGAGCGTGGGCAGTGGCTTCGCGAGGGCGCTGAACATGAGCTGACCGCCGAAGCCGTCCGACATGAGGATCTTGCCCTCGCGCGCGAGCGACTTGGCCTCGAGCAGGAACTGATGGACGGTGAGGTCGACGGCCCGGATCTCGCCGAGCATGCGCGGGGCCAGGCGCGGGACGGCGAGGGCCCGCAGCTGGGGCGCCCCGATCGGGTGCTCCGCCGCGGCCAGGACCTCGACGATCGCCTCGTCTACGAGTTGCTTCATGGTGAGCATGATCGTCTCCACATGCCAGGCCCAGGCCAGCCCTCAAGTCATCGGACGCACAGGGCGGATCGCCGCGGCGCGTCTCGCGAGACACGGAGTACACCTATCGCGGACACGCGCGTCCCGCAGCCGACACTCGCCGTGTCCGCTCGTCCAACTCGACCGGTTCATCGTGGAAGATCCGCCATATGCGATTGGCATGTGTCAAGCATTACTCGCCAGACATGACGAACTACGAGTACGACTCCATCAACATCCGCGCCTTCCAGGAGCTGCGCACGTTCGCACGCGATCGCGAGGCCGTCGCCTTCGCTCGCATGGTCACCCGCGCGCTGGGCTGCCTGATCTCGGACGACCCGGCGTCCCATCGCCACCGCTGGGCCGTCGAGCGTGTGCAGGGCGTGCTGCTCCAGCTCAAGGCCGGCTGGCCGGCGACGGACGCGGCCAAGATCGACATCATCCGCACGACCAGTACCGCGCCGTCCGAGCTCATCGACGCCGAGTCCGCCGAGGAGCTGGGCGCCTTCGCGTACGGTCACGGCGAGATCCCGTTCTACCACCTCGTGGTCGCCGCGATGCCCTCGGAGCACGGGCCAGGTGAGGACTGGGCGATCGAGCGCGTCAACGATGCGCTGGATGCGATCGCCTCGGCCGGCGAGCGTCGCCTCCCGGTCCCGACCCACGACTTCACCCTCGCGGTCATCAAGGCGACGAACCCGAACCGCCCGGACGGCACGATCGCGCGGGGCGAGCTCGAGGTCTGACACGCCTCCGCGCGTCAGGCTGGACACCTCGTCCGACGCCAGATTGGGAATCAGGTATATAGACATGGCACGTGCGTCGCATTATCAGCCTGGTATGCGCATCGGCATCGACTCCATCGTTCGCGGCGAGCCCGAGGTATGCGTCCTGGCGATCGGCGTCGACCGGGTTGCCGGGTGCCCGGTCGTCGCTCGCGGCGGAGACTCGCGCGGGCGCTGGGTGGTCGCCTACGCGGACGGCGGCGCGGTCCGCCTGCGCCGCAAGAGCGCGGCGCGCGCACTCGTCCACGCCGGGGCGGCGCTCGGTGCTCGCCTCCGCAGTCGCGTCCGCGGCATGCAGGCCCCCGCGCCGAGCTGGCGCGCCGTGGGCGACTACACGACCACGGATCCGACGTCCCTCGAGCTCGAGTCTCGTCCGAACCCGCGACCGGCGCCGGCCGCCGCGCGCGCCGCCAAGCTCGTGCTCGCCGTCGCGCTGGTCGCGGTGACCGTCCGGCTGCCCGGCGTGGCCCTCGCCGCCGCACTCTCCGCGGGCGCCGCGGTCCTCGCCGCGCAGTTCGGCCGCTGGGCTGTCGCGTACATCCGCCGCGAGTTCGTGCAGCAGTGGCGCGTGCTCGCGTGCACGCTCGGGCCCACGGTCGCATTCCTGACCTGGGTCGCCGTGCAGATCCACGCCAACCACCCCGTCCACCTCGTGCCCTGATATCGATGGTGCCCGAAGACACCCGAGGAGCCCCGATGCCGACCACCGACACCCCGCCGACCCCGCTGACCGCCGACACCGTCACCGACGAGCAGATCGCCGAGCTGGCCGACCTCTCGCGGGCACACCGCGAGAACGACCTCGACACCTATCGAATCGCGATGACCGCCCTGGAGGACGGCAGCGCTCGCCAGCTCGCACAGAAGGTCATCTCCAACTGGTCGATGCCGGTCTCGATTGCCGAGGCCAAGATCCTCGCGCATGCCGCGCTCGGCGAGTACCGCGAGGCCCGCGCGCGCTGCGCCGAGATCCTCAATGCTCGCTCCGGGTCGCCGGGCGGTGCGGCGTGAGGAGACTCGGTCCCGGCGACGCCGCGGTCTGGAACGACGGCCTGCAGCGCATCCCGGTCGTCGTGGAAGAGCGCGGCCGGGACGCCGCCGGCATCTACTGCCGAGTCTCGTACGCGTGCGACGACGGAACACGCGGCCTCGATCGCGTCCACCCCTCTCAATTACGTCCGCCCAAGGGAGACCCCATGACGAAGAAGCGCTCCAACCCGGAGAAGCCGAAGCCGACCTCGTCCGCGAGAGCAGATCGCGGAAACCACCTCGCCAGCTCCGCGCCGCGACCGGAGCCGTTCTCCGACTCGTTCACCACGACCGACGCGTGCTTCTCCGTGGAGGTCAAGGCGCCCTGGGGCGAGGTGACCGAGGACATCGAGGTCAAGATCGACTGCGGCGGCATGATCCACGGCGATGAGGGAACGATCGACGTGCTGATCGAGATGCTCGAGAACGCCAGGGAGAACCTCGTCGCACGGCGCGGCGAGCTCACCCGCGAGCGCCTGGAGACTACAAGAAGTGTCCACCGAGGGAAGGCAAGAAGAGCATGAGTATGAAGGCGTACAAGGACCTGCAGCGGCTGCGCGCCGGTATCCTGGTCTGGGGTCGCGAGCTCCCCTCGCGGTGGAGCGGCCACGGCAACGATTACTCGCCGTCGGCCCGCTACGTCGTCCAGCGGAGCAACGACACGGGGCTCTGGTCCGCCATCGCCCCGGGCGGCGCGGTGCTGTCCGCGTCGGCGCGGACGGCGGCGATCGCCAAGGATGCCTGCCAGGAGCACCACGACAAGAGCAGAAAGACCGCCGGCCGAGCGCCGGACGCGTCGCCGACGTCCGACCTGGCCGAGGCCGCCGGGATTCCGCGCGGGACCCTTCGCGAGGAGAGGGTGGGCGACGACACCCACTACTTCTGCTCGCGCTGCGACGCGCACCTGTTCACCAACTGCGTGAGCAGGGTGATCGTCGCGCACCATCTGGACGGCTGTGCTGGAGGCGCTCGATGAACGGCAGGCAGCAGCGACAGCTCGCCTGGGAGGCCTTCCAGGAGGGCGTCCGCACCGGCGGAGACTCGTCTCCGTCCGATGCGGACCACGAGGACATCCGGCGCAGCAATGAGATCGTGTTCGACCGCTGGTGGAGGCGACGCCTGGCGAGTAAGGCCAGCGCGGGCGCGACCAGCCCACAGCCAACGAGGAGACTGGGACGATGAAGAACGCAGGGACACCCGAAGCGGAGCGAGCAGCGACTGGCCGCAGTGCCGGACCGACGCCGCGTCCCATGATGAACGGCGACATCGTCGACGTGCTCGGCCGCTGCGGCTGGAGGCAGGGCGTCTACCTGCGGAGGGCCGGTGCGCTGCACCGCGTGTTCGTCCTCGACATCGGGCGCGCCATCCTGTTCTCCCCGGACAGGACGCGCCCCGCGGCGCACCGCGTCTCCATTGAGACCGTCGTCAAGAGCAGGCGCCGCAGGGATCCGCCGCGATCGCGCTGGTCGTGCTCGTGCGGGGCGGGCAGGCGCGGGCTGACCACGCCGAAGCTCGCGCACGCGGCCGCGGACGAGCACTTCCAGCGGGAGATGGCCAGGTGAGGCGCGCCCCCTCGAGCGTCGGCGCGTCCGCCAAGACGGGATCGGCAAGGAAGGCGGAGAAGGCCCCGGCTGCACCTCGCCGTGGGTCGAGCTCGAAGCCAACGCGCGCAGGACGCGAGGCGGAGCGAGACCGCCTGATGGCCGTGCTGCGCCAGGGCCACTTCGTGACCGCGGCGCAGCTGACCGAGCTGCACAACGCCGATCACCGCGACGCGTGGCTGCTCAGCTCGGACGTCGAGATGCACCTCAGGGTGCTCCTCGGCCGCGGCGCGGTGGTCAAGGCGGACTCCGACGTGAGGACCCGGTGGGCGGCCGCCCCGCCCGAGTCGATCGATGACGGGGTCCGCGTCGAGGTCCGCACCTACCTGGCGGAGGCGAACCCGCAGCGGACCCTGCACGCCGGCTGGCGTGTCGTGCGCAGGGACCCCGGCCACGCCGGGCGCATCGTCATCTGCCCGTCCGTCGATCGCGAGGAGGCGGAGGCCTGCGCGAGCGCGCTGAACGAGATGGTCAGGGCGCGGATCGCACGCGAGACCAGGCCCGCGCGCGACCGGGCAATACTCGCCGAGGGCGAGAAGCTGATGCGCGCGGCCCGCGCCGTCGGGCTCGCCAAGATGGTGCTCGTCGACCGCGGGATCCGGTGGGTCTCCGACCTCGCCGCGCGTCAGGACCTGAGAGATGCGCACGCCTACCTCGACACGTCCGGATCCTGGCGCGTCCTGACTGACGCCCAGATGCGGCGGCTCGGGGAGCTCGTGCTTGACCACGGATCCTCCCCGCCGGAGAGCATCGTCGAGGCCTGGATGTCGAGCGAGGACGCGGGCACGCGGATCAGCCACCAGGAAGCGGTCGCCCTGGGGCTCGACCCCGGCCCCAGCTCCGAGCTCGGGCCCGGGGTCGGGCTGGCGGAGCTGAGAGAGGACGGCGAGTGACGCGCGTCGAGCCCGTCTACGCCGAGATCGGCCGGCGCATCGCACGAGCTCGCGAGCGTCGCGGCCTGTCCCAGGAGATGCTCGGTGCGAGCCTCTCCCCGCCTCTCACGCGGGCGGCGATCTCGAACATGGAGGGCGGCCGACAGCGGATCATGCTGCACGTCCTGATCGACGTCGCCGACGCGCTCGGCGCGACGACCCGCGAGTTCATCGGCCCTCGTGCCGAGCGACGTCCGGCGCGCGGCGGTCCAGGCGCAGGATGATGCCAGCCTGCGCGAGGACTCGATCGGCGAGCGTGAACGCCGGGACCTCGCTCGCGAGGCGCCGGCGGATCAGCTCACGGACGTACCACAGCGGATCGCACAGCGAGCAGTCGTCGTCGCACTGCGACGCCAGGTCGACCTCGCGGTCACAGGGGCCGTCGACCCCGGCGCCCATGTCGACCGCGTCGAGACGAGCGAGCTCGCGCTGCCGCCTGAGGTGTCCGCGGCTCGACCACGACAGCCTGGCCATGGCGACCATGGTAGCACGCGGGCGAATTCTCCTGTCAGAAACGGGGGAGCCGGGGCGTCTACGAGGGCAGACACCATGAAGCTTCACCCTGACAGCCACGTCGACCACGGCCTCTCGCAGGCGCAGGTCGATCACCTCCTCGAGCGGTTCGCCGATCGCTCGGCCTTCTTCATCGAGACCGTCGATCTCCCTGACGAGCTCGGCACCGTTCCGTGCGACCTCGTGGGACCGAGCGTCGGTGACGCGCCCGTTCTCGAGGGCCAGGTCTCCTACCGTGCGCGCGGTTCGCGCGCCTGGCACTCGCGCGTCGTCGCGGGGCCGCCGCGGCGCTCGCGTCAGGTGACGGTGGTCGCTGGCCCGCACGACGGGCAGCCCTGCGTGCTCTACACCGCATACGGCGGCCCCGCCGCGCCGCAGGAGCCTGACGACCCCGGCTGCCGCGACGTGGCCGCGAGTCGCGCGTTCTGGCGCGAGCACGCGCTGATCCTCGCCTAGGACCGCCGCGTGTCCGCGTGGACACGCGCGTGTGTCCCCGCTGGGGTCGTCGGTCGGGCCGCGCGCGATCGACGAATCGACGGGTTACGAACCCAGGTTGGGTCGCGCCACGACCTGACAGGTCGTGGTCCGCCGGGTGCACTAACGCCGGGAATCATGAAGACGAGATCGACGACGAGGACCGAGTCCAGGGCGCGCGCAGACCTCAAGCCCGGAGATACCTTCTGGTTCTCCGGCTACTGGTGCACGTTCGTCCGCTTCGCGCCGGACGGCAGGGGGTACGGCCGCTTCCCGTACACGCCGGCGGACCAAGAGGTGTGGATGTTCCACGCCGAGGATTCAACGTCCGACTACTACAAGAAGTGGGGCCCGCACTCGGTGACGGTTAAGCTCGGGCCGGAGGGCAATCCATGAGTCAGCCGAGGCGACCGAAGCAAGTGAGCAGCGACCAACCATCCGAGCTTGCCGTCGCCTGCATCGAGCTCGGCATGACGCTGAGCGCCGAGGAGCGCGCGGGGTTGCGCGCGTACGCTGACGCAGCGCCGCCGCGCGGGTCGACGCTGGCGAGGCTTCGCGCAGGAAGGAAGCTCTAGTCATGCCTGGGTCGCGTCGTCAGCGTCGCGTCGGCGCCAGGTCGAGGAGCTCGCGCGAGGTTCGCGCCGAGGTCCGCGCCGGTCGCCTCGCGACCCTGCAGGAGGTCATGGCGGACGTGCTCGGCGACGCCGGATGGCTCGAGACGATCCCCGCCGACCTCGAGAGCTGGATCAGCGTGGACGACGACCTGACCGATCGCGCCTGGCTCGACGCGGCCAAGACGCAGCTGGTCGACGCCAGCGTCCTGCCGGAGCACGCCGGCGCGCCGCCGCCGCGCGTGCGCGCCTGGAACGCCTCGTTCATCGCGACGTACCTGATGAACGTCGACAGCGGGATGGGCCGCGAGGACGCGATCGACAGCGCGCGGCAGAACGCCCACGACGAGATCATCCTCGAGCGCGACGAGCACCACATGACCCGGACGGATCCCGACCTCTACCCGACTCGCCGGTGGCGACGCCGCTAGGGCGCCTGGCCGAAGTCGACGTCATCGCCGTCGCTCGCCAGGCAGTCGCAGAACAACCCTCGGCGATGCAGGTGGCAGCACGCCTCGTGGTGATCGGGCGGGCCGTACGGCCATCGCTCCGGCGGGACGGGTCGAATGAGCCTCCCCGAGGGAGTGACGTCGTCCTCGCGGGGTCCGGTCCAGGCGAGCATGTCGCCAGAATAACCCCGCCGAGCTTCATGTTCTAACGGCGCAGGAGGATGCAGATGAGCAGGTACAGGACGCGCGTGCGTGAGGTGGAGGCAGTGCAGTGGACCGGTCACAATCTCGACGAGATCCGGTCGCTGTGCCCGGACGTATCCACGCGCGACTTTGGGTGGACACTCGAGATTCCGACCGCGAGTGGCGCGCGACTGGCCGGGCAGCGCTTCATCGGTGGGTGGCTGCTCGCCCACGTCGGATACTATGTCGTGCGCACGGCCGATGGCACCTGCGTCCCCATGGCACCGGACCACTTCGATGGTGCCTACGAACGTTCCGATCCGCCGGATACGGCCGAGCAGCCGAGCTAGAGCGCGTGCAGGAACGCGACCAGGTCGCGGTGCTCGGCAGGCGTCAGCTCGAGCTGGAACCGGCCGTCGTAGAAGTCGACCACCGCGTCGAGGCTCTCGGCCGAGCCGTCGTGGAAGTACGGCGCGCGCGCCGCGAGCCCGCGCAGGACGGGGCCCTTGAACCGGCCGACGTGCGCCCACCGACCGTCGATCAGCGCGCGGCCGGGGTCGGTGACCTGGATGGTCTCGCCGGTCGCCCTGTGGCGCAGCGTGTAGAGCGGGACCTCGGGCGAGCGGCGCGTGGCGTCCGCGATCCCGATGTCGAGCGGCATGGACACGGAGTGGTTGCCGGCGCCCGGCGCGTCGTGGCACGTCGTGCAGGTGCCGGCGAGCTCCTCGGGGCTGCCGAGGGTCGGCTCGTCGTTGAGCCCGCCCACGCCCCGGATCGCGATCGCGCGGTGGTTGAAGATCTCCTGGCCACGCGCGACCGACCGGCGCGCCTCGGCCACGTCGTCGGCGCCGTGCGCGGCGAGCCACGCGTCGTAGATCCCGAACACCGCGGGGTCGAACGCGGCCCCGGTCATCTTGTCGCCGAGGACGTCGTTGATGCCCAGGTAGAACGGCTGGGCGAGGACCGCCGACGGCCCGCCCCGCGCGCCCACCGCCGCGAGGTCGCCGGCGGCCAGGTCCCTGACCTGCGCGGTCGCGAGCGAGACCTCGAAGGCGACGATCGCGCGGCGAGTGCCCTCATCGAGTGGCGAGCCCTGGGCGTGCGTCACCACGGCGGTGCTGGCCTGGGCGGCCAGGTCATCGGCGATGGGCGCGCCGGGCGCGGTCTCGCGGCCGTCCCACATCACGGCGCTCAGGAACTTGAGGTTGGTCGTGGGCGGCGGACGCCGGAACAGCGACAGGTGGCCCGGGCCAGCGTAGCCGTAGGGGTCATCCACCGCCGCGAGCTCGAACTCCGCGTCCGGCGGGATCGGCAGGTCGATCCGGATGGTCCCGCGCGAGAGCAGCAGGCGGTACGCCGCGCGACGCTGCTCGAGGGTTGCCACCGCTGCGGTCGGAGACACGGCACCGTCGATCGGCCGGAACACAGCGCCGAGGCCGCGGCCGTCGTCGCACGCGCCGCCGGCAGTCGCGTCGAACACCTGGCGCAGGTAGCGCGGCGTGATCGTCCACCCCTGGGACGGGACGTGGCAGCTCACGCAGCGGCGCCCGTTCGAGCCGAGCGAGCGGAAGAAGTCGCCGCCGACGTCGACGCGCCCGTGCGAGCTCAGGGTGGCGACGGCGCCCGTAGGATCGGCGAGGGCCAGGCCCTGCAGGTCGTCGAGGACGACGCTGGACAGGTCGCACGAGCTCGCCGGGCCCGGGGCTTGGCGACAGGCGGCGAGCGAGGCGAGGGCGATGACGACGATCGCGGCGAGGAGGATGCGACGGAGCGGATGGGTCACGATCCCTCCATCGTAAGAGCTGCGGCGTCGCCGCTCCCCAGCCGCGGATTGCTGCACCTGGTGCCGCAAATCGATGCGCGACCACCTCCGGCCGCGACTGTCGTAGGATGGGGGACATGAACTACGAAGACGAGGCCCGGATCGCCCAACAGGTGCTGGACCAGCTGGCGAGTCGACGGGCCATCCTGCCTCCTCGCTCGTCGTCCGGCGCGCGCGGCGCCCAGGTCGACCTGCTGGGGGTCGGCTACAGCGTCCATCGGCACGGCAACGATCTTCGCTTCAACCAGAGGACGAACATCGGCTACGGCGAGGTCGGCCGCTACCTGATTGTGGCGATCGGCGAGCACACCGGCGGCTGGATGGTCGCACGAGCGGTGCGGCCGCCTGGCGAGTACCACGACGAGCGCGCCGCCGAGGCCGCGCGACGGCTCGTCGAGCGGACGCTCGCGGAGCTCGGCCACCCCGTCGGCTCCATGGGCAGGGAGGGCCGCAGGAAGACGGCGCAGGAGCTCGAGGCCGACCTCCAGGCGTTCCTGAGCCAGCCGACGGCCGACCTGCCGGTGGCTCCGGCCCGGCGCGCGCGGCGCCGTCGCTCGGCCGACTGAGTCCTGGCTGAGTCCCGACCGACCGAGGCGCGAAATGATCTCGTGCGCCGGCGCGTTACGATGGGGACGGCCCAGACGCCGACGACAAAAGGAAGCCCCCCATGGAGATCACCCTGTGCTCGATGAGCCCCACCAAGCTGGGCGCCGTCACCGACGCCGCCACGCGGATCTGGACGGAGCCGCCGATCATCCTCCCGGACGGCGAGGCTCGGTCCTGCGTCCCGAACCAACCGTACGGAGATGAGGAGACCCTGACGGGCGCGATGAACCGCGCCCTCACGGCCCGCCGAGGCCCGGATCGCTACATCGCGGGGATCGAGAGCGGCGTCGCGCCACGCGGCGAGGCGCACTCGACAGACTGCGCGCACGTCGACATCGCCTATGTCGTGGTGCTGGACCCAGACGGCCGCATCACGGTTCGCTCGTCCAGATGCGTGCTCGTCCCGGCCGAGCTCGTCGCCCTGGCACGAGAGTCCCGCTGGACAACCACGTGCGGGCAGCTCGAGGCTGCGCGCACAAGAGGCGTGGACCACGACGACCCGCACGTTGTGTGGTCCAGGGGTGCCACGAGTCGGCGCGCGCTCCTGGCCGACGCCATCGAGGAGGCGCTTCGCGCGGCGTGCCGGTCGAGGTTTTACGTGGCGAAGCTCAGCGGAGCAGAGGTGGCTCCGTGACCCGGCAGCGCGTGGAGATCCAGATCGCCGACGTGCGCCGCGCCCTGCCCGTCCATGAGGTCTCCCCTGGGGTCTGCCTGGGCATCCTCCACCTCGCGGGGGACTCCGAGCTCACCGAGGCCGCCGGCCGCGAGCTCGCGGCTCGCATGCCCGCGGACACCCACGTCATCGTCATGCCCGACGGGAAGGCGCAGGGACTCCTGCACGTGGTGCAGCGCGAGTCGCGCCGTCCCGCCGTCCTGCTGCGGAAGGAGCGAAAGTCCTACCTCGCCGAGCCGGTGCTCGAGGTCGTCGCGACGAGCGCGACCACCCGTCGACCGCACACCTTCTACCTGGGGGCCGATGACGCGAGCGCCCTGCGGGGAAACACCGTCGCGATCCTGGACGACGTGGTGTCGACCGGCGGCACCGTGAGCGCCGTCCGGCAGCTGCTCGAGCAGTGCGGCGTCAAGAAGATCTACGTCCTCGCAGTGGCCACCGAGGGCGAGCCTCGGGCCGACGTCATCTCGCTCATCCACCTGGAGGTGTTCACGTGCTGAAGTCCCTGTCCGTCTTCTCCGGCAACGCCAACCGACCCCTCGCCGAGGCGATCTGCCGCTCCCTGGAGGTGCCGCTCGGCCAGGCGATGGTGTCGACGTTCTCCGACGGCGAGACCCGCGTCGAGATCGGCGAGAACGTGCGCGGCGTCCATTGCTACGTCGTGCAGCCGACCTGCAGCAGGCCGAACGACGCGCTCATGGAGCTCCTGGTCCTGACCGACACGCTCCGCCGAGCGTCGGCGGGCAGCATCGTGGCGATCGTCCCGTACTTCGGGTACGCGCGCCAGGACCGCAAGGCCAAGCCGAGGACGCCGATCACCGCCAAGCTGGTCGCCAACCTGATCACCGCAGCAGGCGCCGATCGCGTGCTGTCGATCGACCTGCACGCCGGCCAGATCCAGGGCTTCTTCGACATCCCGTTCGACCACCTGTACGCCATGCCCGTCCTGATCGCGGAGCTGCGCGAGCGTGGCCTGTCCGGCGAGGGTGTCGTGGTGGTGTCCCCCGACGCCGGCGGCGTCGAGCGCGCCCGCGCCTTCTCTAAGCGACTCGGCGCCTCCCTCGCCATTATCGACAAGCGGCGCCCCGGGCCCAACGTGTCCGAGGTCATGCACATCATCGGCGACGTCCGGGGGAAGAGCGCGGTGATCGTGGACGACCTGATCGACACCGCCGGCACGCTGACCGCGGGGGCGCGCGCGATCGCGGGCGCTGGCGCGACCTCCATCTTCGCCTGCGCGACCCACGCCGTGCTCAGCGGCGAGGCCGTGCGGCGCATCGACGAGTCCCCGATCCAGTCCGTCCTGGTCACGAACACGATCCCCCTGGGGGACGACGCTCAGCGGAGCGCCAAGATCTCCGTCCAGAGCGTGGCGCCCCTGCTCGGCGAGGCGATCAAGCGCATCCACCACGGCGACTCGATCAGCAGCCTGTTCGCGTGACCGACCGGCCGCTACTCGGTCGAGCCGTCAGCTGGCTCTCCAGTCTGCTCGATCTGCTCGATCTCGACCTCCAGGAGGCCAGACTCGTCCGTCGTCTGCGACGCCGCGAGCGGCGACCCCGGGGTCGGCGACGAGGGCGCCGGTGTCGGCGTCGGCCTCGGCCCCGGCGCATGCGCGGGCGCCCTCGCGGGCACGGGCGTGGAGCGCACCGGCCTGCAGCGGCAGATCTCCAGATCGTTGTGCGGGTGCGCCGTGACGCGGTTGAACCCCGCGCGGCGAAGCGCCTCGAACGCATCGACCGAGGGGACGGCCCGGTAGACGTCGATCGCGTCCGGCATGGAGAACCGCCACCCCCGGAGCCTGGGAGCGAGCGGACGCCAGCCCGGGAACGCGGACATGAGGAGGCCCTCGACGTAGCGATCGATCTCCTCGCGCTGCCTCGTCACGTTGGCCAGCATCGCGGCGGCAGAGTGGAGATCGCTGCGTTCGGCAGTACCCACGACGCGTGCATGGTACCTCCGCCGGCTCCGCCTGAGGGCGCGATCTTGGGTCGTCGTCCGGGCCGTCCCCTCGGTCGTCCTGGTCGCGCCTGCGCAGGCTGGCGAACAGCTTGGCCGCCTCGATGGCCAGGGGTCCGATCGTCCAGGCGATGGCGCCGCGCACCCCGGGGTCCGCGACGTGGGCCCGCAGGATCAGGAAGGCGGTCGCGACCAGGCTCATGTTCACCAGCGGCCGCACGAAGACTGCGAGCCTCATCGCTTGCAGAACCTCGTGTGGCAGTACCACTGCCACCAGGCGGCGAGGGCGATGGAGCCGAGGGTGATCGCGACGAACGACAGGTCGATGAGCAGCTCTCTCACGGTATTCACCTCGTGGGGTAGCTCCTGCTTATGCCAGGGGGCGATCGGTCGGTGGGCTACGCCTGGGGTACGCATGAGACGCCACCGACACTGCTGCTGCCCGCGATGCGCTGCCCGTGCAAGACGGTGCACAACTCGGACTCCGGCGGACCCGCGACGGCGATGTGGCCGGCCGGAGACCATCGGCGTGTCGACGGCGCCACGCGGCCCCGGCTCGCCCAGCGAGTTCGCCAGGATGCGACCGCCCCCGGCGTGGCACGCCGGGCGCATTATCGCCGGCCATGTCCAAGAAGAGCTGCCCGTCCCGCCGCCGCTCCCGCGCTCGCCGCACCCGCACCGACACCTCCTCGCAGGACCGGGCCGAGCGCGTCGACGTCATGACCCAGCTCGGGGTGGCCGTCAGGAACCCGTCCTCCGCGCTGCTCGGCGCCCTCCTGGGGGGCGTCGTCCCGTGGTTCGCCCGCGAGCTCGCGCACGCGGAGCTGCCGGCCGCCTGGGCCGCCGGACGGACCGGCGTCGCGGCGCTCGTGGTCGCCGTCATCCTGGGCTGCGCCGCGTTCTCGATGCTCACCGTCTACAAGTTCGGGCGCGCCGCGTTCGGCGACCGCCGCAAGGCGATCGGCTTCGTGCTCGCGCTCGAGGGCGTCATGCTCGTGACTCAGGGCCAGACGAGCTCGGTCGCGCTCGCGCTCCTGATCGTGATCAACGCTATCGCCAACGGGTGCACGATCGCCCTGGGCCGCGACGCGACCATGCGGCGCGCCGAGGCGGACGCCCGGCGCTCGGCCACGCGGGCGCAGAACCGCGCAGCCGCACGCACCCAGCGTGCAGAGTTCGGCGCGCAGGACGCGCCTGCGCCTGCCGCGCGCCCCCCGGTGTCACGCGCGAGCCGCCCCGTGGCGGCGCCGGCGACCGCTCCGCAGGTCGTCTGGCACCCGCGCTGGGTTACTGATGCGTCGGACGCCGAGATTGTGGACGAGCGACTGGTGCTCTCGTGAGCGCCTCCTCGAGATGGACCGAGGCCGACGATCGGTTGCAGCTCCGTCTGGTCGCCCTCCTCCGCAGGGTCGAGGCCGCCGTCGACGCCGTCCCGGAGCTCACCCGCACGGCCGTGCGCAGGTTGCCGTCGCTTGCCGGGCTCACGTTTGACGAATCCGGCTGGGCCGTGGAAATCAAGGTGCGCAACAGGAAGGCTCGCGGACGGGGCGCCCGGGCGTTCTGCACGGCGATGGGGTGCGGCAAGACGCCCGAGGAGGCGGTGGACGTCTTCCTCGAGCGACTTCCCCTGTTCACGGCGGCGACGTCGTGAGCGACGTCGGCGAGCTCCTGTCTCGCATCCACCTCGATCCCGACCCAGCTCGAGTCGCGGAGAATCGCAGGGCGCTCCTGGCGATCCGCGAGGAGGCCAAGGAGCAGCTGGCCGCAGTCGAGCAGGCGCTGCAGCGTAATTCCGACATCTGCCGACACGGGGATCGCTACTCGATGAGCTGGTGCGGAGGGCAACCCGGCGGCGGATGCAACACCTGCGGCGCGAAGTGGACGGCGGACGTCACGCAGGCAGGCCTCGCGTCTGCGTCGAAATAGGCGTACCGATAAGCACGTTCTGCCCGGAACCGAAGCCGCCATCGTGCCTCGGGTCCAACCAAGGGGAGCCAGGGAATGAGCAAGAAGCAGAGCAAGAGCAAGAGCCGGCGGCCATCCGGCGTCACGATGACGACGAATCGCCGCGGGCAGATCACGCTCCGGGCGTACGGGCCAAACGCGCCCGACCTCCGAGACGTGGTGCCCGGCCTGTTCGCGGGCACGCGAGCGAAGCCACCGGCGCAGGCAGTCGCCGGGCCACAGGCAGTCGCCGGGCCGAGCGATGCCCCGCCAGGCGATGATGACGAATGCCCGACCTGCCTGGGCGCGATGCGCATCCGCGACGGCGAGACCGGCGAGCTCCGACGCTGCCTCGACTGCGGCGGATCCGGCGCGCGATGATCGAGAACTAGGCCCTCGCTCGCCCTCTCCTGGTGGCAATCTCGTCATGGGGCTAGATCATGCGCCTCGCCCCCGATCGTCGCTCCTCGGTTCTAAAAACGGGACGAGATCCCCACGCCCCACCACGCCATCAGTCGGTCGACGGGTCGGGCAGGGCGCATCCGCCCCCACCGCCGGTATGGATCGTCTTGCTGAAGCATTTGACCCGCGGAAAATACGTGGGTCCGCCGCCGTCGTCGTCATACGGCGTCGGGAGGTACGGGTCGGGCTGCGGGAACCTGTCCGCTAGACAGGACGGTATGCCCGAGGCGAGGATGTTGGTGACGAAGTTGTACGCATGGTTGAAGGCCGTGCTCTTGTCTGTGCTGACCGACGAACGGGCGATCAACCTGGCAAACTGGTAGTAGGACGTCGCGATTGGATCACCACCGGTACCGGGAACGCCGGGAACATCACAAATCTTCAGGCTGCCCGGGTTGCTCGGGTCCAAGTTGCTGTACTGGACCGCGTAGGCCCACGACCAGCAGGTCCACTCCACGTAGTCACGCTGGGTTCTGCCGGCCTTCCCATCGCCATCGTCGTCATCGCGCGGCAGGGGGCGCTGCGTCAGCCACACGTCGCTCACCGTCGTCGAGATGGGTGCATCCGCGACGATGGTCGAGGTGAAGCGGAACTCGTTGCCGTGCTCGTCTGTCCCGCTCGACTTGGTCGCATCGAGCGAAAACATGTGCACCCCAGCGTCGTCCAGTGTCGTCAGCTCGTACGATGCGCTGAACCCGTCATGGTCGGCGTCGCGCCACAGCCGCAGGCGAGGCCACACAGCGTCTCGCGCGTCAATCACTCCGTCGTGATTGCCACCCTGGCTCTCGAGATCGTAGTAGGCGAGCGCGTTGAACCCATTCGGCTCGCTGCTCGCGAGCTGCACCGAGCCGTCGCCGAACATCTCCTCGCCGCTGTCGATCCGACCGCTGTTGTCCTTGTCCAGAACAAGGAACGCGTCGTCGGAACCTGGCATCGTCCACGCCCACAGTCCGAACTGGCCGGGCCGCAGCATGAATGTCACCCCGTCCTCTGCGTCGGTGAGGTGAATCCCGTCTCCCTCGAGATCGAGGACGATCGGACTACCCGGACAACACGGGTCGGTGCTGTTCATGGTGCACAGCGCCTGCGTACTGGTCCCGGAGCCAACCCCGGAGCATCCCGCAAACGCGAGCATCGCTATCAACATCGACGCACTCTTCTTCCCTGACTCCATCATGCCATTCTCCTGTTGATTGCACTCGCCTGTCTCTGGCGAGTCGCACTCGGCCCAACGTGGTCGAGTCTATTTTTAGTCCGCCTCATTCGTCGTCTCGCGCGGGCGCATCAATGTGCGGCACAGCCAGGGAGGTGCATACACGACCACTGCGGGGGTACGATCGCGCCCCCCATGAAACACTCCAATTTAGCAGTTATCGCGATCGCGCTCTCCGCGCTGTGTGCACTCTCCGGGTGCCTCGACGAACCCCGGGAGATCGTCGGCAATGGACTGCAGACCGCTGGCGATGGACCGCAGACGTCGGTCGTCGACTCGGACCTCTGCCAGATCGACGTCGACGATTGTCCGGGGTGGCCGATCACCGTGGTGAGGTCCTGGACGCTCGACAACGCCGAGCAGGTGAAGGCCGCGCAGTGGCCCCAGGTGGCGCTCTCGCAGACGCAGCCGCTCTGCGCCGGCAACAGCTCCTCGACGTGGTGCGGGCTGACGATCAGCTTCACGGGCTTCCGCATCGAGACCAAGTGCACGGCGCAGGGGGAGCCCGGCGACAACGAGCCGATCACCTGCCAGTCGCGCACATGTGTCGGCCGGGTCTGCGAACCGTGGACGTCCCCATCCCTCGTTCCGATCGCCGGAGCGAGCTCGCGGCCCCGCTCCATATGACGCAAAATAAGGCATGGCAGATGACGAGGAGGACAACCCCTTCGCGGATCCGCCCGTGCGAGAGCAACGAAGCAAGGCCAGGGCGAGTCGCTGCCGCGCCTCGGAGGTCATCCTCCGCGTGTTTGACGTCGACGTCGAGCTGACGCTGCCGAGCGGGGCGATCCACGTCGGCGTCGTCACGCTCGTGCGCGAGGGAGAGGGGTACCGCACGCTGGGGGAGGTCCCGGAGCACTGGATCGACCGGTCCCTCCTGGGCGCGATGCTCACGCTCGACCAGCCCGGGTTCGACCGCGCCTGCATGGCCCTCTGGCTCGCGGCGCTCGACGTCGTGCCCTGATGCGCGCGAGATCTAGTTAACCAGGGGTTGATGAAGATCGGCGACAGCCGGAATTCGGTCAACCCTGGGTTGACCTTCCATCGGAGGCGACCCCGTCGACCCTAGCGTCGCGAGCGCCGGCGCGAGAGGCGCGGGATGCGCCGGCGGGGCAGGAGGGATGTCCTCGAGCACCTCCTCGAGCACGCTGGACATCGACCGGCGATTGGCCCGCGCGAACCTGCGGAGCGCATCGACCGTGTCCTCGGGCAGGGAGACGTGACCTCTGGTGGGCTTCGCTGGTGTCGCCATCGGCCGGAGGCTAGCTCGCCTCGGCAGACGCGGCGACCGATCTCGCCCCGCCGATCCGGTCGGCGATCCGCTTCACGAGATCTGCCACGCCCTCGAACGGCCCGACCAGCCTGCCCAGCTCCTCGCGGGCTGCCTTTCCGATCACGAACTCACTGCCGCCGAGCTCGCTCCACTGCTCGAAGAGCACGCTGACCTGGTTCGGCTCCGCCTTGAGCTCGACCACGACGTCCTTGAGCGCGAGGCCCTCGTCGAACATCTCAAACGCGCGCGCGGCGAGCTCGCCGGGGCTCTGGAGGGAGGTCCCGGGCCGCCTCGGCAAGTTGGCGATCTCCTGCGGGTCGAACACCTCCACCTCCTTCATCGAGCCGTTGCGGAGCAGGCGCATCGCTCGCCTCGGCCGGAGGCGCGGCGGGTTGGATCGCTTGTAGTTGGCCACCGTCACGAGCGAGATGTTGCAGACGTCGGCGACCTGGTTCGCGGTGAGCCACGAATCGGTATTCACATTCCTCTCGTCTCTCTTGTCGCTCGCCATGGCCTATTTTCAAAAAGCCTACCACAAGGTCCTGAAGTTCAGCGACGGGAGATGTGCTCCTGGATCTCAGATCGGCGGAGGCCGTAGAACAATCGTTGAGCCAATGTCAGGCGCCATCGAGAAAGCCTTCGGAGTCGCGCACGACGTCGTCGATGCGCTCGATCGGATGCTGCCGACGGACCCCGATGCTATCCCGGGCGAGGACGTCGTGCAGCATAAAGCTGCACAACGCGAAAATCGTGGACCGCGCCCCGGGTCGGCGTACGCGGCACGTGCCGCCGTGGCGGCCCACCGGCCCAGCGCCGCGCTCCCACCGCCGCCGGCGGACTCCACGGCGCTCGCCACCCGTCGCGCGGCCTCATTTCGCATGGTCGAGGCCACGAACGATCAGGGCCACCAGGTCTGGGTCGTCACCGACGGCGTCGACTACGCGGTGTGCAACTCGAAGGACTTCGCCGAGCGCGTGAGGATCGCCCTTGGGTAACGTCGGCATCCTCACCCACGTGCGGCTCACCAACGTCGAGGCGCAGATGCTCAAGTTCATCGCGGATCGCTCCGGCGAGATCGCGTGGAACTGGGCGAACTGCCGGCCCGACGTCGAGGCGATGGCGCGCGGGCTCGTCGACAAGGGCATGGTGTTCGACCTCGCGGCGAGCCGGCGACTCCGCCTGACCGATCAGGGGAGGTCGGCGGTCTCCCAGATCGAGGAAGCCCTCGGCAAGGCCAAGAAGGTCATCTCCACGTGACGCCGACGCTCATCCTGACGTCGGCGAGACTCGCGTGTGCGGGCACTGAAGCAACGGCGACCGGCGCTCATCGCGGCGGTCCAGGTCAATTCATAGAGAGGAAGCAAAAGCGATGACGCAGATCGGAATGGAGCACGTTCGTCACCTGGCGGCACAGCGAGGAGCCCTGCAGCGCAGGATCGACAGTATTCGCGATCGGATGGCCGGCACGACCAAGAAGATCGTCCGCACGGCCACCGTCGGCACGGCCGCCCTCATCGGCGGTGTCATCCAGGGTCGCGCGGGCGAGGGCGGTGCGCACCTCTTCCACATCCCGGTCGACCTCGGGCTCGGCGTCGGCCTCAACCTCCTGAGCTACTTCAACGCCGCCGGCAAGGTGAGCCACCACCTCGGCGACGCCGGCGACGGCTTCCTCGCCAGCTTCGCGTCGTCGCTCGGCTTCGGCTGGGGCAACACCTGGCGCGAGCGGGGCACCCTGTTCGGTCACTCGGCCTCCGCGGCCCTGCCTCGTCCGGGCGCATCGACGGCTTCGGCCGGCGAGCTCTCGCCGGCCGAGGTGGCGAACATCGTCGCCCGGGTCCGCGCATCCGCCGGCATGGGAGCCGGCTAGTCCGCGGACGAAAGAGGAGGGGTCACGCGCTCGTCGCGACGCGAGACCACCACGGGGCCGGGCGGCGAGGTCAGGCGGCGGGAGGAGAGGCGGTAGCGACGAGTGAGTGATGTCGAGTCAGGTCTGCCCGGAATCGCTTCCGGCGATCTGGCCCCCGCCGCTCGCGCCCGATCTGATTCGGGGACGCGAGCGTCGAGGGCCCGGTCGCGGGTCGCGTCGCGGCGCGCGACGCGTTTCGATCACCCCGTTCGAGCCACAACCAATACCTCTCCACACGGGCCTGCGAGCGCGCGACTCGAGGAAGGGAACACGGAAAGAAACATCGACCATGTCCAGGCATGTCTACAATCGTAATCAGGGCCAGGCGCTCCTCGGCGCGTGGCAGCAGATCGTCGGCGGCAACCCTTGGCACCAGATCGTCGGCTGGCAGCAGTCCGGCGTGCCGACCGCCCTCAACCACGGCGTGTACGGTGGCCACCCGGCCCGGCACCTCGTGGGTCGCCACCACGGCGGCGGACACGGCGGACCCTACGGCCTCGCGCTCATGGGGGCCGACCCCGAGGGCTTCGGGCCGCCGCCGCCGTACGCGATGATGGCGCCCCCGCAGCAGCAGTACAGCTGGCCGATCACGCCGCGCAACGCGATGATCGACTACCCGGGCGCGTCGCGCGCGGACCGCGTGGTCCTGCCGATGAGCTCGGGGGTCAACATCCTCCCGAACACGTCGGCGCAGATCACGTCGCGGCCGCAGAACGTGGCGTTCCGGCCCGAGCGGCTCATCA
>Ga0068859_100000341_pt1 | contig 46557 bp, 40 predicted proteins | sample KBSSwiS22_FD_66585 | JGI IMG/M metagenome (GOLD analysis project Ga0068859, IMG submission 66585) | Switchgrass rhizosphere microbial communities from Kellogg Biological Station, Michigan, USA - KBS Switchgrass S2-2 | ecosystem: Host-associated > Plants > Roots > Rhizosphere > Soil ... | reverse complement strand
TGGAAAGGGAGGGACTCGAACCCTCGACCCCGGCATTATGAGTGCCGTGCTCTAACCAGCTGAGCTACCTTTCCACAGTGATCCAGCAGCGTGCGCCGTCCCGGCGCCCCGCCAAATTCCGCCCCGAGGGCGTCGCGCCCCACGGCCGACTCGCAAGGGGCGCGCATTGTCCTAGGCCCCACCCAAAAGTGTCAACCGCGGCCCAGACGCAAATCCCAGAGGCCCCCACAAGCCGCCGCAACCCCGCACCCGATGGTCGTGCGGCCGCCTCAACCCCTCCTCACACATTAAACCGAAAATGCATCACATCCCCCTCGTGGACGATGTACTCCTTCCCCTCCAGCCGAAGCCGCCCCGCCTCCTTAGCCCCAGCCTCCCCGCGCCCGGCGATGTAATCCGCGAACGCGATAACCTCCGCCCGGATGAACCCGTGCTCAAAATCCGTATGGATAACCCCCGCAGCCTGGGGCGCGGTAGATCCTTTCCGCACCGTCCAAGCCCGCACTTCCTTAGGGCCGACAGTGAAGTAGGTCAGGAGCCCAAGTAGCGTGTAAGCCCCCCGGATGACCCGGTTGAGCCCCGGCTCCTTCTGACCCAGCTCCGCCAGAAACTCAGCCCGATCGGCCTCGTCGAGCTGCGCGATCTCAGCCTCGATGGCCGCGCAAACCGCCACGACCACCGCGCCCTCGGCGGCAGCGCGTTTCTCGACGGCAGCCAGGAGTGGGTTGTTCTGAAAGCCGGTCTCCGACACGTTGGCAACGTACATAACAGGCTTGGAGGTCAGCAGCTGCAGCTCGCGCAAATCGCGGCGCTCTTCATCGGTCAGCGGCAACGCCCGCACAGGCTTGACTGCATCCAGCTGTGCCTTGACCCGCTCAAACAGCACCTGCTTTCGCAGTGATTCCTTGTCCCCACCCTTGGCTGCCTTGACGGCGCGGTCCACGGCCTTTTCAACCGTAGCCATATCAGCCAACGCAAGCTCGGTGTCGATGATGTCGATGTCGGCGAGCGGATCCACCTTGCCGGCTACGTGGATGATGTCCGTGCTCTCGAAGCACCTCACCACATGTGCGATCGCATCTACCTCGCGAATGTGCGAGAGAAACTTGTTGCCCAGTCCTTCGCCTTGAGACGCGCCGGCAACCAAACCGGCGATGTCGACGAATTCGACGGTGGTTGGAAGGATTTTCTCAGGATGCACGATCGCGGCGAGATCCTGCAGCCGCGGGTCGGGCACAGGCACCACGCCAACGTTTGGATCGATCGTGCAGAAGGGATAGTTTTCGGCAGCAATCTGCGCGCGCGTCAACGCGTTGAAGAGCGTCGATTTGCCGACGTTGGGCAGGCCTACGATACCGCAGCGGATGGCCATGTGAGTAAATAGCTCCTGAATGTATGTCGCGACGGTAACGTAACTAATTCTTCGACCGGCAGCACGATCGCTGCAGGCAGCGCATCAAATCCTCAAGGTTCCGGTGGTGAGCCGTTAGCCGCAACATTGCGGCTGTGCAGCCGATGCATGGCTTTCTGCCCACCCTCGGACATCAAGGCGGGTACGACATCCAACCCCGCGGCGATGGCTTCATCGATCAGCCGGGAATCTTCGGCGGAGGGTCGCCCTAACACGTAATTCAACACCGCGGCGCGGTCACCGGGATGTCCGATACCGATGCGCAGCCGCCAGAACTGATCGCCCATCTGGGCGATCACATCGCGCATGCCATTGTGCCCGGCCGCGCCCCCGCCCTGCTTCAATCGTATGACGCCGGGCTCGAAGTCCAGCTCGTCGTAGGCCACGAGGATCGACTCAACCGGCACCTTGTAAAAGCCTGCAACGCTGTGCACCGGACCGCCGCTGCGGTTCATGAAACTCATCGGCTTCAACAACCACAACTCGGTGCCATCGACGCGCACCTTTGCAACTTCTCCCTGGTGGCGTGACTCACTGCGGAACGTGCCGCCGTAGCGGCGCGCCAGCTCGTCCACGAGAAAGAAACCAGCGTTGTGCCGCGTGCGCGCGTACTCGGGCCCGGGATTGCCGAGACCGACGATCAACTTGAGCGGTACACCTGACATGACAGTAACAACGGCACAGGTCCCGGAAGCAAGCACGGATGCAGACGGGATGAATCGGAAATGGGCCGCGGGGCAAAAACGAAAGCCCCGCGGCCACGGATTCAACACAATCGCCGCCCCCACCTTGAATGGCGAGCAGCGATGGTGCCGCCTTACTTCTTCCCGCCCTCCTTCTTGGCAGGAGCGGCTTCCGCCTTGGCGTCGCCCTTCTTCGCATCGCCTGCAGGGGCTGCGGCAGAGGCAGCAGGGGCTGCACCCTCGGCGGGTGCCGCGGCAGCGGCTTCTGCAACCGGCTCTGGCTCCGCAGCGCGCGGGCTGTGGATTGACACCACCGGCGCATTGCGATGTGAAAGCTCGGGAATCGTGACACCCGGCGGCAGCGGAATGTCGGACAGGAACTTCGTCTCGTTGAGGTTCATTCCGGACACGTCGAGCTCGAGGAACTCAGGCAGATCCTTGGGCAACGTGACGACTTCGACGTCCGCCCGCATATGCGACACGACTCCGCCCTGCACCTTCACGCCGGGAGAAATGCTCTCGCCCTTGAAGTGAATGGGCAGCTTGAGGCGAATAGCCTCATTCTCGATAACCCGCTGCAGATCCACGTGCACGACGACGTTCTTCGCAGGATGCATCTGCACGTCCTTGACGATGGCCTCCTGCTGACCGCCATTGCTGATCTTGACCTGTACGATTGAGGAGTAAAACCGCTCGTCACCAATCATCGTCAGCAGGTTCTGCTGATCGAGGACCAACGCCAGAGCGTCTTTGTGACCGCCATAGAGAATGGCCGGAACCTTGCCCGTGTGACGCAGGCGGCGGCTCGCACCTTTGCCTTGCGTCTCGCGGAGGTCCGCGCCGAAAGTGAATGAAATACGCATTGATGTCTCCAGTAGTTACAACACACATCCCAACCGCGACCAGGAGGGATGCACTCTCGTCCATAAGCCGAAACGGCCTGCGGCTGTTCCGGCGGACGTGCCAATCGACCGCGAGCAAAAGACGCGACTTTTGCTCGCTACTTATCAGTCAACGTACAGCGAGCTCACCGACTCCTCGTCGCGTATGCGGCGAATCGTCTCGGCGAGCAGCTCGGCCACCGACAACTGCCGGATCTGGCGGCAGCTTCTGGCCTGTGCCGACAGGGGAATCGTGTCCGTCACGATGAGTTCGTCCAGTGCCGACTTTGAAATCTTGTCCACGGCCGCTCCCGACAACACCGGGTGAGTGATGTAAGCCACCACTTTCGTGGCGCCATCATCCTTCAACGCCTGGGCCGCCTGGCAAAGCGTGCCGGCCGTATCGATCATGTCATCGACGAGGATGCACGTCCTGCCCTCGACTTCGCCGATGATGTTCATCACCTTCGACTCGTTCGGCCGCGGGCGCCGCTTGTCGATGATGGCCAGCTCCGAGTCGTCGAGCCGCTTGGCGAAAGCACGCGCACGAATCACGCCGCCGACATCAGGTGACACGACGATCTTGTCCGTATACGACTGCTTCCACGCATCGCCTAACAGAACAGGCGACGCATACACATTGTCCACAGGGATATCGAAAAACCCCTGTATCTGGTCCGCATGCAGATCGATCGTCAGCAATCGATTCACGCCGGCGCCCGAAATCATGTTTGCAACCATCCGCGCGGTGATCGCGGTGCGAGTCGCACGTGGCCGCCGGTCCTGGCGCGAGTAGCCGAAGTACGGCACCACAGCCGTGATTCGCGCAGCAGATGCGCGCCTGCACGCATCGACCATGACCAACAACTCCATCAGTGTGTCGTTGGCCGGCGGGCAGGTTGGTTGTATGATGAAGACATCGCGTCCGCGAACGTTCTCCATCAACTCAACATTGACCTCGCCGTCACTGAACCTGCCGACGTAGGCGCGCCCCAGTGGGGTCTGCAGGTTGCGCGCAATATCCGACGCCAACGCCGGATTTGCGTTCCCCGCGAACAGTGCCAGCGTATCGCCCGTCGTACTCACAGATCACCGTGTCATCACGCGCCCCAAGGACGCACAAGTGGCGGAGCCCCTCCACTCCCATCGATTCCTCGCCGCTGGCACCCAAGCTGGCACCAAAATCTGCGGAATTCCAGCCGGTCTAAAAAGGGGGGCGCATGATACACGATCCCCTGCCCCCAAGCTCGGTCCGAGTCTATCCGGCCCCTTCCGGGGGAACTCGCCGCAGGGGGGCCATCGTAGCCTGATGCCGTGGCCGCGCACGCAGTCCTTTGGCCTGTTTTGAAACCCTTATAAATCAGTTACTTAACCGCTCTCCCGGTCAACGTCGCCCTATCGGCATCACCCAACCAGTCGAGGAGCTCCCGGGGGCGTCTACGACTCGACCTGCCACGTGGCCCGGGGTCGAAGGTCCGGCCGCAGCCAATCAGCGGAACTTCAATGCCCATTTACTGCTGGACGAGCCCATCGGCAGGTACCTGTGGTCCTCATCGACGTGGCCGAAAGCCGCCGCGCCCTGTGCGACTGGCATGCGCGGTCCCAGCAGGACGCGGGCGCGCGCCGATAGCGGGGACCAAGCGCCTGCCTGGCTGAAAATGGGGTCAGAGCACGCGACGTTGGATCACACCGATATGTTCATAACAGCCTCGATATAACACCCGCGATCGCGCGCAGCCTATCAATGCAAATCCCGCATCAGTCGATCCCGCTTTTGAGTTAGAGGCACCGCCCGCGTCCCGGTTACCATGAATCGAGCACAAGCTTTCCCGTTGCATGAGGCTATCCGAAGCGGGGCTGGAAGCCAGATCGCAATCCGCAACCGGGGTCGAAGTGCACCTGCGTGGTGCCCTTCCATTGAAACAAGAACGGCATCGTTCGATAGCGCCTTTGACTTGGACCTGCGCGCGACGCACAACTAGCATGTTGATAACAACGATCGTGAGCAACGCGCTTAAGGGGGCATCGTGCGACGCACGTTACTTGTTGGTTTTCTGGGGTCCGGCTCGCTGTTTTTCCTTTCAAACGCCCACGCGCAGGACGCTGACACGCCGGCTCCAGCAGCCGGGCAGCTGGAGGAAATCATGGTCACCGGCACGCGCATCTCGCGTCCGGAATTCGAGGCGCCCACGCCGGTCACCGCGCTCAGTCAGGACCAACTCCAAAACGCCAACCCTGGCGGCCCGGCAGATGCTCTAAGACAACTACCGATTCTCGCAACCTCCACCGGCCCGCGCGGCGCCACGGGCTCCGCAGGCAACGGCGGTAGCTTCCTCAACTTGCGCAATCTCGGCGCCAACCGCACCCTCGTTCTGCTGGACGGCAACCGCTTTGTGCCCACCTCGGGGAGCGGAACGGTCGACGTCAGCATGATTCCGATGGCGCTCGTACAACGCACGGAAATCGTGACAGGCGGCGCCTCCGCGGCCTACGGATCAGACGCTGTCACGGGCGTGGTGAACTTCATCCTCGACCGCAAGTTCACAGGCGTCAAACTGGCGGCGCAGGAAGGCGTATCGACATTCAGCGATGATGAGGAAACCCAGTATTCCCTGACGTATGGCACGAAATTCGGCAGCAGTGATCAAGGTCATTTCCTGTTCAGTGGTGAACACTACAAGAGCGCAGGTATATACAGCCTGCTTGATCGGCCACAAGGGCAGCGCAGTTGCGCGCCCATTACCGGCAGCCCCGGAGGAGCGACTGCACGTATCTTCGCGTGTGACGTGCGATCTTCTCAGGCCAACTTTACCGGCATCATCAGCGCCCCCTCCGCCCTCAAGGGGACGACGTTTGACAATGACGGCAATCCGATCCCGTTCCACTACGGGAACACGGTCAGCAGCACGACCATGATCGGCGGAGATGGCATCAAACCGCAGTTTGTCCCGCAGCAGGTACCGCAAAACCGCAATGTTCTGTATATGCGGGGGAGCTGGGCCTTCACGGACAACTTCGACGCCTATGTCGAAGGCAACTATGGCGCTTCCAACTACGAGTACCAGATCGGCTCGTACGATCAGAACCTCGGCGCGACCGCTCTCAGCATTATGCCGGATAACGCTTTTCTGCCGGCCTCCCTGGTCGCCTCAATGAAAGGGAAGTCGTTCACTTTGAACAAGTATTTCGCGGATCTGCCGCGCACCTGGATCCAGAATCTGAACGAGACGCGGCGTGCCGTGGCCGGACTCGATGGACGCATGGGCAAGTGGAACTGGGATTTCCACTACGAGCACGGTGAGAACCGCAACAGGACCATCGCGACCAACGATGAAAACCTGAACAACATGACCCTGGCGGCGGACGCGGTTATCAATCCTGCCAACGGCCAGATCATGTGCCGATCGACCCGTGACGTTGACCCGAACAATGGTTGTCTCCCGTTCAACGTGATGGGCAATGCCGGGATCGCGGCTCCCGCGGACGGTACGGGCGCGAATACAGTCACGGACGCCCAGCTCGCGTATCTCACTGGTACCGACTGGCTGCACTCGCGAGTCCAACAGGATAACGCGGCGTTGAATTTCAACGGCGAGCCGTTCTCGATCTGGGCGGGACCCGTGTCAATCGCGACCGGTGCGGAGTGGCGCAAGGAATCTCTATATCAGACGGTCGCGCCCGAAGGGCTCGTCCTCAACACCGCCTCCCAAGTTCCCGGCCCTTTCCGGGTGGGCAACTACACCGCCTCGAGCGGCTCAATCCGCGTTGGTGAAGGCTACGTGGAAACGGTCGTGCCACTTGCGCGTAACCTCCCCCTCCTTAAGAACCTCGACTTTAACGGCGCGTTCCGGGCTACTCACTACAGCACGAGCGGCATGGCCTATACGTGGAAAGCGGGCCTCTCCTGGAGCATTACAGATGAGTTCCGGCTGCGGGCCACGCGATCGCGCGATGAGCGAGCACCGAACCTGACGGAGCTGTACTCAGGCGCGGTCGCGGGCCACAACAGCCTCATCGACTACGTGAAGGGCCCCACGGTCGTCAACTCGCAAGCTCTCGCGTACGTCGCCGGAAATCCCAACCTCACCCCCGAAAAAGGCGATACCACCACGGTGGGGTTCGTCTTCTCGCCGACGTGGGCCTCGGAGTGGCAGACCTCCGTAGACTACTACCACATCAACATCAAAGACGCGATTGTCTCGGTCGGTGCCCAGACGATCGTCAAACAGTGCAGCCAGGGGAATGCGGTGGATTGCGGCCTCATCATCCGCGACCCCGCTGGCAATCTGTTTGGCGTTAATAACAACCCGCAGAACGTGCAGTCGGTGCTGATGAGCGGCGTTGACTTCGAGACCCGCTATCGCTTCGGGCTCGGAAACCTGGCTAGCTGGCTCGGAGGCGACGTCACCCTGCGCGGCATCTTGAACTACGTGTCGCGATACGAGAGCGCCACCTTAGGCATCACAACAGTCAACCTGGCAGGCGATCAGAGCCATCCGACGACGCGCTGGACCGCCCAGGTCTACTACGACAACAAGCCCTGGTCACTCTTCCTCCAGGCTCGCTACACCGGCTGGGGATACTACGACAAGACCACGGCCGCAACCGACCTCCCACAGAGGGTACTCGGCGGGCAGACGCCGATCGATGTCAACGTTGCCTATGAGCTACCCTTCGATAAGACGGCCGCTTCCATCTACCTGAACGTGCAGAACGTCTTCAATGTATTGCCTCCTGACTTCGCCAATGGCAACAACTACGACCCTATCGGTCGCTTCTACCGCGCCGGGTTCCGTGTAAGCTTGTAATCCAACACTGGAAGGAACCATCATGGATCGTCGAACATTCTTCTCCCTCTCGGGCGCCGGCGCAGCAGCGTTGACTGCGCAAGGCTCTCTCGTCGCGGCCGCGCGTCAGGACCGGCCGGCCGCGCCCGCCACTACAGCGGGCCCCTCTTCCCAGCCTCTGAAGGCGCGGCTCGGGCATCAGATGCACGAGGTGAACGAATCCAACCTCTCCTTTCTCGCGCGTTACCGCGTCGAGGGTATCTGCGCGAGCGCGACCATCACCGACCCGTCGCGGATTTACGCAAGCGCGGAGGAGATGGTGCGCTTACGGGAAATGGTCGAGAAGCACGGGATGGCGTTGGATATGACCGACAGCGTGCTGTTGCAATCGACGCTAATCGATGAGGAGCGACATCCCTCGATCATGCTGGCCCAGAGCCCCCAGCGAGATCGAGACATCGAAGCCTTCCAGAATCACATCCGCGCGGCGGCCGCAGCGGGTGTTCCGGGCGTCAAATACAACATGAGCATTCTGGGCGTGGTACGTAGTGGGACTACGCCAGGCCGCGGCGATGCGCTCTATTCCACGTGGCGCCTGAAAGACGCCCCGCACGACCAACCGCTGACACGCGCCGGGCACGTTGATGCCGATGCGGCATGGGAGAGGATCACTTACTTCCTCGAGCACGTAGTACCCGTCGCGAACGAATACAAGGTGCGTATCGCCTGCCACCCACAGGATCCCGGAATGCCCCCGGAGGGCTACCGTGGCGTCGATCGAGTGTTAGGCACGGTGGAGGGTCTGGAGAAGTTCCTGTCTATTCAGGAGAGCCCGTACCATGGACTCAACTTCTGCCAGGGCACCGTGTCCGAAGACCTGGAGGATCCTGGCACGCAGATATTCGATGTGATCCGCCGCTTCGGCCGCCGCAAGAAGATTTTCAACGTACACTTCCGCAACATCCGGGGACATCGGAACGACTTCATGGAGGTGTTCCCCGACGAAGGCTCGGTGGACTTCGTGAAAGCAATCAAAGTGTATCGGGAGATCGGCTATGGCGGCCTGCTCATGCCGGACCATGTGCCCAAGGCGGCCGCCGGCGTGCAGGGCTCGGAGCTGCAGAACTTCGCGTTCGCGTTCGGCTTCATCCGCGGGCTGATTGAATCGGAGCGGCACGTTGCCTGAGTAGTACGAGCCTGTTGTCAGGCGAGGACCTCGTCGATACTGGGAATACCTTTCAACCGGGTTTCATCGAGCGACAGCACCGGCGTGACACAGGCGTCACAGTGTTCGAACAACCGGGTCCATGCCTCCCGACTCCGGGTGGCAAACCTGTCCTGCAGGCCTCTGCGCGCGTCGTCCCAACCGTCCTTGCGCGCCATGAGGTCTACAAGTTGTGGCCACGCCAGCTTCTCGGCCAGCGTGGCGATGAACTTCGGTTCAAGGGCGCCAACCGCGATCCACCCGCCGTCCGCCGTCTGATAGGTGTCGTAGGTCGGCATCCCGCCATTCAACGTCGCCCGCCAGCTCTCCTCCGGATGGCCCGCCAAAAGCGTGGTTGCGGCAATGTCGGACATGAGGTATCGGATGCCGTCAGTCATCGATAGAGTTATCCGCTGGCCCAGGCCCGTGCGCCCGCGCTCGATGAGAGCAGCGAGGATGACTGACACGGCGATCGTCCCGCCGGCCGCATAGTCACCGATCAGGTTTTGCGGAACGACCGGTTTCCCGTGAGTATCGCGGATCAGCGAAAGCGCGCCGGAGAGGGCAAGGTAGTTGATGTCGTGTCCGGCTCTCGCCCGATGTGGAACCGACCGGCCATAACCCGTTATCTCGCACAGGATGAGGCGAGGACTGACTGCGTGCAGCGTGTCCCATCCAATGCCGAGGCTGTCCAACTTGCCTGGCCTCATCTCGCTGATGAGGACATCGGCTTGCCGAACACTATCGAGTATCGCCTCAAGACCCTGTTGTGATTTCAGATTCAGCGGGCGCTTTGATTTGCCTCTCGCCAACGCGTCATAGGAGCCACCGCGCCCGGCCAGCATGTGGTCATCCGCGGCGCCGGCATAGGCTGGAGCCGCCTGGGCAGGGTTCACAATGCTGATCACCTCAGCACCTAGATCTGCCAACATCATTGACGTAAACGGACCCGGCGCGTTGACGGAGATGTCGATAACCCTGACGCCAGCCAGCGCGTTCCTGATCAAGTCGCCTCCATTCCAGAAACCGCCTTGCTGAGCAACGTCTCTTTCACGTCGACGCCCAGCCCCGGCGGCAATGGTGTGAGCCATATGGGTGACACACGCTAGCAGGATGCAGGCAGTTGCGCACGCGAGAGCAACAACGCCAGCTGACGGCCACGGGACGTCTCAGGTGCGAGGCATACCGCCGCGACCGGCACTGCCCCGAAACATCGTGCTATGTCACGACCATCGGTATCTTCATTGTCCGTTCTCTTCAGTCTTGATTGAACGTGACACCGATTGAACATTGAAAGCGGCTCGAGCGCGCCTACACCAAGGTATGAACCGATACCTTCGTGTACCCTGCCACTGCTCAAGCTCTTCCTCACATCCATGGCCGTTCTTCGTCCCATCGACAGCTGGTTTTTGACTCAGGTGCTTCCTCATGAAGCTCAATTCCTCAGCGTCGCCCGACGCCTGTTGCGCAACTCGGACGATGCCCAGGATCTGGTGCAGGAAGTGTTCACGCGGCTGTTCGTGATGGAAGGCTGGGCCGTCATTGCCAGCCCGCGCGCCTACGTTTTGCGTATGGTGAGAAACCTGGCAATCGAACGAATACGTCGCTCCCGTATCATCGAATTCCAGCAACTGGCGGACAGCGAAGCACTGAATCTCGCGGACGAAACGCCGGACCCATTTCGCGCCGCTTGTGCAAGTGACCAAGTGCAGCGGATTTTGGCAGTACTGGACAAGATGCCGCCCATGTATCGCTCCGTGCTGATCCAACGCCGCCTCGACGAGCGCCCCATCAGTGAATTGGCTCGTCAAATGGGGATGAGCGCATCGACGCTGGAGAAGCGCCTGGCACGCGCGATCTATCTTCTCAATGTCGGGCTCCGCGCTGATGAACCGGCAACGGACGGTGATGAAAGCTCTGCACGGCCCGATGATGCTGTCGGCGGCTGAAAATTCTTCCTGATGCGATGGCGATGAGCGGCCAGTTGAGCGTCCTGTTCTTCAGAAGACTTGCAAATAAGGGCTACCCGTGACCCCGACAGGAACCGATCCGCGGACACGCAACCTGGAGCAAATCAGGGAAGATGCTGCTCTTTGGTTGTCCCGAGTACAGCTCGGGACCGCTGATGAGGAAGCGTTCGCGCGCTGGCGGGCCGAGCATCCGGCACACGCGCTCGAATTCGCTCGTGCCTTTGCCAATTGGGAGGCCCTCCGGGACGCGGTCAGCACGGATGACCTGCGGATGCCCGTCGGCTCTTTCACCCGGCGCCATCTGTTGCAGCTAGCTGGCTGCGGCGCGGCTCTGGCTATCGGTGGGGCATTCTGGGTCTCGCAATATCGCGGTTGGACAGCCATCAAGACCGGGGTAGGAGAACTCCGAAAAATCAGCCTACCGGATACCAGCACGGTCGAGCTGAACACGGATACCGAGGTGGCGTGGCGGTTCAATCAGAACCGCAGTGTCATCAAGCTCGTGCGCGGCGAAATCGCCGTGACTTTGCGAACTGGAGTCAGCGCACTGTTCTTGAGCACAAACCTTATCGCGACATTGCTTTCAGGAAGATATAACGCTCGATGTGTCTCAGACCTTTTACGCCTGACGGTGGTGCAGGGAACCGCGCTCATCGACCAGTCGCCAAGGGCGCCCGGCATCGTGGCGACCACGGGCCAAAGCGTGACTGCGACGGCAGGTCGAACCGTCAAAATTGAAGCCGAAAACAATATGGATGGCGCCACCGCCTGGCAGAACGGTGAGATCGTCTTCCATGACGAGCCATTGGTCGCGGCTGTCGCCGAATTCAATCGCTACCTGACGAAGAAGATCAGGATCCTGGCCCCCCAGGCTCAATTCCAGCGGGTTGGCGGTCGCTTCAAGACCGCCCAGCCGCAAGCCTTTCTGCGGGCCGTGAGCATCGGGCTGGATCTGCGGACGACCGAAACCGAAGAGCATTATCTGATTCTGCCCAAAATCTGATGCAGTCATGGCGGACCGCACCTGTGTGATCGTCCAACTAGATGAGGTGTGGCACAGGGCATTGGAAGCGATTCGCCCATGGTGGAATGCCGGTTTGGTCATGGCCCTGTTTCTGGCCTTGTCGAACACAGCCGAGGCCGCCGAGCCAACCGAGGTGCAGAGCTTCGATATACCCGTGCAACCACTGTCGAGCGCGCTGGCCTCCTACGCGCGGCAAGCCGGTGTGCAGATATTCTTTCCGACAGCCCGGATCGCCGGCCGAGACTCAGTTGCCGTCCACGGGCGATTGGACAAATCGACGGCACTGCGCAAATTGCTCGCGGGAACCAGCCTGCAGGTCGCCAGCGACGATGGCCAGACGATCGTATTACGTCCCGAAGCCGAGCCTCCACGACAAACGGCCAAACCTCCTAGGCCTCACGCGGGCAACGATGCCGCGTCGCCATTGGAGGAGGTCATCGTCCGTGGCGCGCCTCGCGCGGGAACACTGAAGCGCGGCAATGACACGGTGGCTAACACAATCACGGAGCTCGAGATCAAGCGCCTCCCAAATCTTGATGTGTCGGACGTGATCGCACGCTTGCCGGGTGTCCTCCGGGACGACACCCAGAGCGGCGAGGACCGTTACGTTCAAATCCGCGGATTACCCAACGCAGCCGCGTCGCAGTCCATCGACGGAGTACTCCTCACCGACTATATCAACAGCTCGAGAGCGGCCTCCACGGAGCTGCTTCCGCCCCACTTCATGCAAAGCATGACGGTCACGACCACCGTCACACCGGATCTGGACGAAAACTCCAATGCGGCCCATGTTGCCATGTCCACGATCAGCGGCCTGGACGACGAAGGACAGCATCTAATGGATATCCGAGGTTACCTTGGATATAACAGCCGCTCGGGAGGCGACCGCCCGACCCGACAACCCATGAGACTATCGGGCACCTGGCGCGGCGCCCTGGATGAAGGCAATCGGTTCGGCCTGGCGGTTGGGGGCGAGCTGGACAGATTGGGATCGCGCCAGGACGCCCGATCCGTTGCCGGCTATAAAGTAATCACAGGCTTTGACGTTCCGAATGGCGCCCTTACCGCGGGCGAAACCTACACTCAAACCCAACGCGCCTCGGCACTGGTCCGATTCGACGCCCGACTGGCGCGAGGCCTCGCTGTGTTCGGCGAATACCTGTATCTGCAACACGATTTCCAGACCGATCAGCAGACCGCGAGCGCATCGGTAGCAGCGGCCCAGGCCGTCGCAATCACCGCAACTTCCGGGCAATTCCACTCGGCCGGCCAGGTTTACGGATTCAACCAAGGCGCGCCCCGTTTGCACGATCACCTCATTCAGGCAGGTGGTGACTTCCAGGTCACCGGCACCGAGGCACTTTCGTTCCGACTCGGAATGATATTGAACACGGTGAGGCAATCCTCTGTGTCGATCGACGGCTTTGGGATCGGCTCGAGCTCACTGCAAACGCCGCTGCGCTACGATATTTCCGGCAACGATATCGCGCTTTCCGCTGGCGCCGGCGATCTCATGGCAAATCCCGGCCTTTATAGGCTGAGCGGCAAGACGATCGTCAATGCCACAGTCAGCCAGGATCACAACTATTTTGCGCGTATTGACTACCTGAGAAACCTTCGTTTGGGTCAGCTCGGATGGGGCTTCAAGGCCGGCGTCCAACTCAAGACTCTGGCTCGCGTCAATACTCAGAACGGCTATGCGCGCGTTCTGGCGCCCGGGGAGTCGCTCGACCTCGCCGCGGTCACCGCTGCGAGCCGCGTGGACCAATTGAACCCCGTGAGCTCGAATCAGGCTGCGTTTCTGCAGTTGATCAATCAAAGAGGCATCCCGTCGCCCGATTCCAACGGCGAGTATACGAGCGACCCCGCAGATGGCTACGGGCAGGACTTCACTGCCAGCGAGCAGATCTGGGTTGGATATGGCATCGTTTCATACGGCTTCGAACACGGTCGACTGTCAGCGGGTGTTCGCGCCGCGCATACCAACCGCAAGCTCGATCAGTACGAGCCGGATTCAAATGGCCAATGGAACCCCGCTCACTACGAGCAGAGTTACACGCATGCCTTGCCGAGCGCCTACGGGTATCAGGATCTCACAGCCAATCTGAAACTTCGCGCGGCGTTCACGCAAACTCTGCAGCGGCCGGCCCTGGCCGGCTCCTCCGCGAGACTGCTCACGAGCTATGACGCACCGGTCACGCGATGGATCAGCTACAGCAATCCTTACCTTCTGCCGGTCCGCTCGACCAACTTCGAACTTGCAGCTGAATATTACCTCGCCCCCGACGATGCCTACGTCTGCCTGGGCGTGTTTTCAAAGTATCTGCGGGATATTTCCGCAGTCAGCAGCACCCAGTCGGTCGGCGCCGACGCAGTACGCGAGATCATCTCGTATACCAGCAACGTGACTCAGGTTGGCGGAAAGAAAGTCTATGGAAAGGCCCAGGGCATCGAGCTGGTATGGTCTGACCCGAAACTTTTCTTCTTTCCGGAACGCTTTGGCAATTTGGGAGTCGCGTTGGGCTACGACTACATCGTCTATCGTGTGACCGCCATCAACGGCGGTAGCGGGGTACCCGCCACGGATACGCGGCTGGTCGACTCAGGTCCACGGCACTTCTTCAACTTGTCGATGTTTTACAACCGCGGCCGCTTTGCGGCGAATGTCTTCTTGCAGGCGTTATCGTCGCTCCCCGCTTTGAGTTACGACCCGACGATGGACAGGCGTACACGATTTTCCCCACTGCTGGATATGCAGGCGAGTTATGCAATCACAGCCAATGTCCGGCTGCTCCTCGAGGGCCGCAATATCCTGGATCAATCGATTTCAGACCACTACGGTGTGACCGGATATGGTCCGGCCTACCAGCTGAGGCATGACGGGCGCACGCTGTGGGTCGGTGCGCAGGTCATGTTGTTCTGATCAGAGGCAAATGCAGAAGCTCTCCATGGTCGTTAGTCTCGCGGAAGACGTTGGCTTCTTTGAGCTATTGAGGAACAGCTATGCGCGGGTGGTGGGCAGGGACTTGCTGCCGGCCGGAACGGATGCAGGTTGGCTTTATCGCCAGGCTCCGTTCGCGCTCCTCGCACACAATACGGAACCCGATCCGCGCTTCATCTATGCCAACTGCACGGCACAGAGATGTTTCGAGTATTCATGGGAGGAGATCGTTCAACTCCCGTCACGCCTTTCGGCGCAAGCGCCCGATCGCCTCGAACGGCAAAAGCAGCTGGAAGAAGTTGCCCGCAAGGGATACATATCCGAGTATCGCGGTGTACGCATCTCTCGTTCCGGACGGCGATTCTGGGTCGAGGATGCCGTGGTGTGGCAGCTCCTGGATGAAAGTGGAGTGTGTCACGGGCAGGCGGCGAAGTTTGATTCCTGGCGCCCCGTTTAGCACCAGCGTGCCAGGGTTGATGAAACTCCGCGTTGCAGTGCCGCACGATTCTCAACATGGGCTGCCTCAGGAACTGTTCCCGTACAGTGTCTTCAGAACCAAACATGCGCGCATGAGGACCCACGAACGCCGAGGGATTCGGCCGTAAATTTCCTATGCGATTGACCGCCGGGACTCACGCATTGCAACAGACCGCTGTGTGATGTGACACGTATTTGCACGAATCCCTCGGACGCACGCCCAATAATGACTCCGATGGAGGCTCTATATGAATGCCCGAAATCTATGGTGCGCCGTGGCCGCCCTAGCCGCTGGAACTCTCAGCAACGCTTATGCCGAACAACCGCCCCCACCCTGTCACCCGAATCCTCATGCGGCCGCAGATCGCAACACAGTCGCGAACCGCGGTGACATTGAGAATCTTCCGCAACCACTGAAAGATCGCCTGATCCGCCTGGCAGATCGCCCGCATACGGCGTTGCCGCTTCAGGCCTTTGCGGAGGCGGATAAGGCGAGTCAGCTGTTTCAATATTATCTGCTCGATACCGAAACCTTTGAGCCCAACATCTTCACAACGATAATCAAGGGGGTCAACGATACTGCGCAACTGACCGCAACCGGGGGTGATTGCGGCTTGCCAACCATCGGCGCGGTGAGGGTCGTGCTGGAGCCCAAGCCAGGGTTGCCGACCCGTCCCGATGATCCTCGAGCATTCATCGATGTCTTCACCGACATCTCACCACTGTTTGTAATCAATAATGAGAGCGGCTGGTACGAGGGCTGGATGATCCACGATCTCACGGTGCCGGCAATCGCGCCGCCACGCAAGGACGGTCACGCTCAGTTCGGGACCATCACCGTGCAGGATGCCGCGAAGCTCAAGGCCATGGGACATTATCACAATGTCCCGGGCGCCCTCTTCACACTCGACGGGAACGACGTACGGTTTCCCAGCAAGTCCGATCACTTCCCGGAAAAGCAGTCGAATGTGGTTCCCATCCAGGAAAGCATGGGGGCCTACAACTCGTTCCAGCAGAGCGATGCTCACTCCTATTGGGAATTCAATTATCTGGGTACCAACTGGATACACCCGCTTTATGAGCTGCCCTTTGCCGGTGGCTTTCCCGATGATTTTGGCCGTCCTCCCGACACCTTTCAGGACGGGGAAATCGGGAAATTGCAATCCATCGTTCCCGGATCAGGTCCGCGCGGCATTACCAACGATCCCACGGCGGTGGGCGACAACCCCAACCTTCCCCGCGATCCGGATAAGTTCGACGCCGATGTAGATTCTCAGCGGGAATTTCGGCAGCGAGGCATTCCCAGTGGTCTGGCGAACGAAATCTACCTGGATGTGTACGAGAGACCGGCCTCGTTCGAGCCAGGCGTGAAGAACTTGCAGCGGCGACTGTTTGATGCCTACGCCGCCGAAGTCGCCCGCGTGGACACGAACCGCGACGGCATCGTATCTGCCGCTGAAGGCGATGTTGATACGGCATCGGACGGCTTCCCGGACAACTCACGGCTGTTCCTGCCCGCAACGGCGTTCGATCGATTCGCTGTGTCGCGAGAGATCAACGATGGCTTGCTGGCACCGCGCTTTGCCCCAAGCCAGCGTGCCTGGGTCCTGTCGGGGTTCCGGGTGGCGGTGACTCCGTCGGTGCCAGCCTCCGCCGGCCGGGATGCCGACGATCGTTGACTGCCGCTTGCGTCTTGAAAGGGTCCGGAAGGGAAGTTTGCTACCGCAAAGCATGCTTCCTTTGCGGTAAGTGGCGACTCGCCAGCAGGAGTCGCCACTGCATTCCAACCTACAAGCAGCTACGACTGACGAACGCGGATGACGATCTTCCCAAACGCGCCTCGATACAGGTGGTCGTACGCCGCATGAGCTTCATCGAAGGAATAGATCCGGTCGATAACCGGCCGTATCTTGAGATCCTCGAGCTTGCGGTTCATCTCCTCGAACGCGCGGCGCGGTCCGGTCACGACACCCCGAATGGTGATTTGTCTGGTCAAGAGTGCAAAGAGGGGAATCTCCGAGAAGAAGCCATCCATGATGCCAATGACTGTGACCCGCCCGCCTGGCCTGGTCGCGCCAATTGACTTCGCCAGATTCTTTCCACCGACGACTTCCAATGTATGATCGACACCCTGTCCGTCTGTCTGTTTGAGTACCTCAGCTTCCCAGTCAGGATACCGCGCGTAGTTGATTCCGGCGTGGACACCGAGAACTCTGGCGCGCTCGAGCTTCTCATCGCTACTCGAGGTAATGAAGACTCGCGCACCCAAGGCTGCCGCCATCTGCACGCCGAACAGCGATACGCCTCCGGTTCCGTGGACGAGGATCGTCTGACCGCGCGCCAAACCACCCTGCTCACACAGTGAATACCACGCGGTCAAGGCCGCTACCGGCAAGGTCGATGCCTCTTCATCCGAAAGGTAGGCAGGAGCTCGGACGAAGGCGTTCTCATTCAGATTCAGATACTCGGCCAGACCACCCGCAATGGTGCTGCCGAGGGTGTGAACCGTCTCGTCGCCTTTGGGGGCGCCATCGATCCAGGTGGTAGCGTACTGACTCAGAACACGATCCCCAACCCGAAAACGGGTTACCCGGTCGCCGATTTTTACAACTTCCCCGGCAGTGTCTGCAACCTGAGTCAGTGGAAATTTGACATCGGGGTTATATACGCCCTCCATCACGAGCCGGTCTCGATAGTTCAATGATACAGCACTCACCTTGACCAGGACGTCGAAGGGGCCTGGCTGTGGTATGGGCCGATCCGCCAACACGAGCCCTTCCCTGTCGAAACTACGTAATTCCCACGCTTTCATGCTGCACGCTCCAGTCTATCGTTCGATTATTATCGAACTATAGTTCGATCGTACCCGAACTACAATACATTGACAATGCACGCGCGGACGCCCACCGCGGCGGCCCGCAGGGGTCTTGCGGCGCAGTTGACAGGGTCGATTGCCTGATGCTCTGATCGCGCAGTCCAATTTCGATGGGGCGCCACCATTAGTATTATTCTGCCTAAGGAACCCGCACGCGCTGAGTTGTCTTTGACGAAGATCCTCTATGCACTCAGCGATGAGGTACGCCTGGGAATTGTTCGACAACTCGAGAGTGAAGGGCCGAGTCCCTGTGGCGTGTTCGAGGTCGACCGCCCCAAATCCTCTCTCTCCCATCATTTTCGAGTGCTACGGGAATCAGGGGTCGTCGCGACCACGCGCCAGGGGACGACCCTCATGAACAGGCTGCGGCGCGAAGATCTGGATAGTCGGTTTCCGAATCTGCTCAACGCAGTCTTGGAGCCCGGCTCAGGACGAAAGACGAGACGGTGATACCCGACAGCCGAATCGCTTTTCTGTGCGACCGGCTGCATTTCGGAAGCGACAGCTACCAACTAACAATACGATTCCGGCGTCTACGACGCCATGAGCTGCGAGGTGTTCATCTCCGGTTCGCCGCAGAAGAGCGTTCGCGGCGGCGGCGGGATTTCGCGTGGGTGCCGCATACCTCCATGCGACACCAACGGCGCAGGCGATTGCGGCTGCGATCCACGTAGACCCATCCACAGTTCTCACCGCTGCACATCCGGATGCGGGAGGCTTCCTCCGACACCAGCAGCATCGCGGCGGACCACACCACGGTCCACAGCGGCGAATCCAATCGATCTGCGAGTTCAGACCACGCCCACCGCATTCTGGCGGCTGTCCCTTTAGATCTTTGCGCCTCTCCGTGCCCGATCTCAAGCCGACGCAGCGCTTCGTGAAGTAGGGCGTTGTACGCGGTGAGGGCGATTTCCCTGTCCTTCGGGGTAGACCCAGGGGCAAACAGACGCTGGAAGACTGCACGGATCTCGCGCGCCCTGATCAGAACCTCCGCCGCTTCCTGCGAGCGGAGTTTTGCCTTGCGCCGGAGGCCAGCACCAACCGAGCCGGGGATGACGCCAGCGCGTTCTGCCCATTGGGTGAGGGAGTCATAGGTGGTCAGACGCTCACGCGCCAGCCCCTCGTCGGTCCAGGCGACAGTATTCACGAGATCGAGACTGGGGTCGCCCCCCACAAAGGCAAACGAAGGCGCATCGGTGTGACTCGGCATGCTCATAAGCGTAGCACCTGTATTGCAGCCCTGACAGGTGCGGAAAGCTCTGCGTACGGTTGCACCGGTATTTACGCAGATACAGGTGCAGAAGCATGTACGTAAGCCGCGAGACCGTTGACCTGACTGATAGACGTCTAAGACATGTAGCCGCGCAGACGAGCGTTGAATCCTTAGTTTGTATTTTCGGTGGCGCAGGTCACTCGCGCCGACCGAGTTCCGTGGCTAGTTTCTCCAAGAGGGCGCGGCATCCCTCCTCGCGACCCTGAGCGGAATCAGAGCCGTGAAGAATCGCAAGCTGCTCGGTGTAAGTGAGGCGCGTCCCTGACCCCACGGATGCCAACTCGATGGTCGTAAGGGACACGGACAAAGGGTGCGACCCCGCCCGCATCCGGTAAGCGAAAACGATCCGCTGGTCAGGGACGATGTCGTGAAACTCCGCATCGAGACGGATCTGCGGGCCGCCCGCGAAGGTGAACCGCGAGACCTCGCGACCGCCGATGCAGAAATCCAAGGTGAACTCGTGGATCTCACAGCCCTCATCTTCCACGCGCCAACGCCGGGCCAACTCCTTGTTCCCAAATGCGTGGAAGACGCGGGAGGGTGATTGCGCGTATCTGCGTTCGATGCGAAATGTCGAATGGAGCGCAGGGGTGACGATTTTTTCGTTCTCAACACTATGACTCATCGGACTATCTCTCCTTCCGCTTGTTTGGGTGGTGGTGCGTTTCATCCTCGGCGTCGAGGAGCTGTCCGAGCCGGTCGAGGCGCCGCTCCACGAGGGAGCGTCGCTCGGCGACCCAGTCAGAAAGTTGGGCCAGTGCATTGGGGTTGACGCGGCACGTTCGCACCCGCCCGACCTTCTCGGATTGGATGAGGCCGCTGCTCTCCAGGACCTGGAGGTGTTGTACGACGGCGGCCAGAGAGATGTCGAAAGGCTTGGCAAGGTCGCTCGAGCTGGCCGGACCAAGGCTCAAGCGCTCGAATATCGCCCTTCGCGTCGCGTCCGCCAGGGCCCGAAAGCTGCTGTCCACCGAATAATGCTCAACCATGTACTTGACTATCGCGCTAGCGGGCGGGATAGTCAAGCAATAACTTAAGTATCTAGAGGCAAGAGATGGCGAAACTGACCAATGTGAAACCAGTCCCGCAATATCATCCGCTGCTTATCGGTCTGCACTGGCTTGTTGCGCTACTGATCATCACCACTCTGGGTGTTGGATTTTTATGCCTTGCGCAGTGGCGGACGGATGATCCTCGGACGATTGGCCTTCTACGGTGGCACGTGGGCGGTGGAGTGTTGATCCTGACTCTGATGGCAGTCCGATTTATGGTGCGCCTGCGGACGCCACGCCCGTCGAATGAGAAGACAGGACTTCGGTTACTTTGGCGGGCCGCAGCCCTCTCCCACTACGGATTCTACGCACTGGTGTTTTTGATCGCCGGCACCGGTTACACCACGGCTGTCTTGGCGGGCGTGCCGGCGACGCTCTTTGGGCGATCCGAGTGGCACCTTCCACCGTCCTTCGACCGCTACCCCACCTTCGCTGCACACGCAATTCTGGCGACGTTGTTGGCGAATCTCATCGTCGTACATGTGCTGGCCGCCTTCTATCACCAACTCGTTAGAAAGGATGACCTCCTCAGCCGAATGCTTTGGGGCCGTCAAGGGGCGAATCGGCCATGAGATCATCAAATCCACCAATAGGCAGCTGGAACGTGCTGTGCAAAAGCACGTATCAGTGGGCCCAGGTTCGAAGCGGCCACCCGCTTCCCGTCGGACTACCTGCCCTACAAGGCTTCTGTGCGTCGCTGGCTGGGCGCTCGGCAAAGTGGATGGTGAAACTGTACGGTCAGTGAAATTTCTCGCCGCGCGCGAGCATCTCGATAATCAACTTTATGCGCTTGATCTTTGTCTCCGGGCGCTTCGCTGTTTGCAACCGGTAGGCAATCGAATACAGGTTGGCCTTGTTGAGGGTCGCATAAAACTGCTTTGCCTTAGCGTTGCGTGCGAGTTCCTTGACGAACTCCGGAGGCACCGTTGCGTTAGCGGGAGAATCGTACGCAGCGGCCCAGCGCCCGTCAGCTTTGGCCGCTTCTACCGCCTTGAGACCAGCAGGCGTCATTTGGCCCTCCCGGATAAGCCGACCCACATGCGCAATATTTATTTTGGACCAACCGCTTTTCGCCCTGCGTGGGGTAAATTTCTGCACCCAGGAGTTTGCGTCAAACGGCAGTTTTTGCCCGTCTATCCAACCGAAACACAGTGCCTGGTCAAGCGCCTCGGCATACGTGACCGATGTAACACCAGAGTCTTTCTTGTAAATCCGCAGGAGTAGACTGGAGGCTCGGGTGTGCTCCTTCGCCATCCATGCGCGAAGTTCTTTCGATGACCGAAAACTCCGCGGTCGTGGCATAGCACGGGAAGGTGACTTGCCCATATCTGATTCAGTCAGGCTCATGCGGTTGACCGGCGTACTGTACCTCGGTGATGACGACCCGGAGCGGACTTTCAGACGCCGCCACCTCGGGCGCTCTCAGAGCGACGGCGGAAAGTATCCACGGAGAAGCTCTTTCCGCTCGGCGACAAGATCGTGCTGGAGTGTTCGGGACAGAATCCCGCGTGCCCTGCCCGCTGCTGCAATTCTTGCGGCGATATCAGGCGCATCACGGGCGCCAGCCGACTCAAAGTGGTGTACGGTGAGGGTGAGACATCTGTCATCGTCTGGTGCGGCAGCTGTGAGATTACAGCCAGGACTCCATCATCCTTGCAGTGTCGCCAGAGGGCGCGCATCGTTCGGTCAAGGTCGACGTACTCGAGTACTAAGGCGACGAATAGGAGATCGACAGGCTCGAAGAGTGATACCGCTGTCTGGATGTCAGCGATGTATAGCTCAAGGCCGGGCATTTCGTAGCGCCGCCGCGTTTGTTCAATGTATTCGGGATTGAGATCCACACCGACCACCCGGCTGACGCTGGTGCCGGCGAGACGGTCGAGTCCGTTCCCGCCTGCGCAACCGATGATTCCAATGCTGTGCGGGCGGAAAGTTCTGACTAAGGCTTCCAACTGGTCTGCAATCAATCGCGACTGACCGATTGAGGGCAGCGCCATGTGCGCCTCGTAGTCCGCCAAAGGAATTTCAAGCCAGGGATTGCTCATACCACCGAATCACTACATGGTTGCAGGGTTGTGTGCAACGCACTTTAGAGGATGCTTGCGAGTCTCCGCAAATGACCGAAAGCTGACAGTTGACAGGACCCGAAGCGCGCAACGGCGAGCTCGTCAAAGACTCCGCTCTGAGTGCATGACGCGGTGCAGATCTCCGTTCGAGGATCGAGTGCTCGGTGTTCGGTGGCACGGCTGAGCCGGTCGGTTACTCGTGACGAGCCGTCGCCGCCGGCCATGCCAATCTTCACGCGCCTGCTCGCTGGCGGTCAGGCGCACGGGCGGCCCGTTCCCCGTGATTCGCGTAGCTTTCCGCCACTCAAGGTGGCCGAGAACGTTCTTTTGAGCCGCAAACATGTATATTATATTCACCTTGAGGGCATCAAATTCGAATCGCGCTGGCGACTCCGGGGGCGCCATGGTGTGATAGAAAGTACGAAATCCAAGCTTAAACAGAATACGCCCATGACTCGCAATCGCGCCGTCCCTACCTCTCCAGCGCCCGGGCTGCGCACGCCCTCGACCCTCAAATCGCATATTTTCCACGGTCTTCGCGATGCCATTGTGTCGGGCCGCTACCGTCCGGGCGACCGGTTGAACGAGAGCAAAATTGCGCGTGAGTTTGGTATCAGCCGCATACCGGTCCGCGAAGCGCTGATGCAATTGCAGGAACATGGCCTGGTCATGAATCACGAACGGCGCGGGATGTTCGTCACTCTACTGAGCGAAGAAGACGTGCAACGCATCAACAGCTTGCGCGTAGTGCTGGAAGCCGAGGCCCTCAAGCTCTGTCGGCTCAAGATCAGCAAGAAAGACGCGGCGCGACTCACTGACATCATGACACGCATGGAGGCGTGGACTGAGGGTAGCGAGATGGACGCGGCGGCGCTGGACCTCGAGTTCCATCGAACATTGTGGGAAGCGGCCGGCAACCCGTATCTGACCAAGGCACTCGACTCTCTGGTCACGTCCTTGTTCGCTCACAAGGCACTCGAAAATGTCAGCGCCGACGTGCAGCGTTGGCTCCTGCACCATCACCGCGCCTTGCTCGACGTCGCTTTGGGTAATTCCAACGTCGAGCCGGAGGCCGCCATCATCTTCCACATGCGGACCGGCTATAGCGAGCCCGAACGCTTCTCGAGCTTCGGCGTCGCAAGAGCGTCCACGGAAGAGACACCCTCGAACAAAAACCGTGGTCGTTCACGCAGCGCGTGAGGTCTCACTCCAGGCGAGAGGAGTTGATGCAGGTCACACTAACTGCAGCCGAGGCCATCATCGTGATGGGTGTAGCTGGCAGCGGCAAGTCGACGCTAGGTGAGGCTCTCGCTCAGGCGCTCACCTGCCCATTCATGGAAGGCGATGATTTTCACACTCCAGAAGCAGTCGCCAGGATGCGTGCAGGTATACCGTTGACCGACGACGATCGATGGCCTTGGCTGAATCGCCTGGGGCGTGCGATCAGCGAGGAGCTCGTCAGACATGGAATCGCTGTCGCCACATGCTCGGCGTTGAGGAGAGCCTATCGCGACCGTCTGCGAGAGACCATCCCGGCACGGGTTAGCTTCGTCCTCATGGACGCCGATCCCAAAGAGTTGCTGCGCAGATTGACGGCACGAAAGCATCACTACATGCCGGCCAGTCTTCTGGTCAGCCAGCTCGATACACTGGAGCGCCCTCAGCCCGACGAGGCGGCTATCGCGCTCGACGCGAGCCGGCCGCCCGCAGCTTTGTGCGAACAGGTCGTCGCATGGCTCGCGAAACGGGAGAAGTGACACGGTGATCGTTGCTTGCGGGCTGCGATGCGCGGTGGCGACGGTAGTGTCAATTGCCAGTTGACGCGAGGTTCACCGAGTAGAGCGAATGGTGGGTCAAAATGAACAAGGTCTGGTGGTTCCCGCCGCCCACCAGCAGTTGCAGCGGACGCTCCGGCACGTCGATGACTCCCACTTGCTCCTTGTTGGGCGCGTACACGAACACCTGGCCGTTGGCCACATAAACGCGGCCAGATGCGTCGGTCGCAACGCTTTCGCCGCCGCGTTCGACGAATACCTCCAGATCCTTCAGCGCACCATTCGCCCCGACTGTAGCGGCATAGGTCCGCCCCTCTGCAGCGGCACTGACGTAGATGCGCGCCCCAGGCCTCGCGATCAAAAACCCGTAGGTGTCGAGCGAATGCGAGAATCGCCAGCCGCGGTAGTCGGGCGGGCCCTGGTGAAAGACGCGAAAGGCTGGGAGCACAACGCTGCCGTCGGGTGAGGCATACTCGCGACGCGGCGCTGTGGAGACGTCGCGCTCGAATAGCTCCGCCAGCGTCGGGAACCGGTCGCGAGCCGGATCATACTGATCCTTGAACTCACCATTCACCCAAAAGACACCTGGCAACGCTATGGCGGCATCGGAATGCGTGCCGGCGGGCTCAGCCTCGATCCGCGTGACCGGCGCACCGGGGCTGTTGGGGTTCAGGCTGTACACCGCACCTTCAATCCCAGCTGAAGACAACACCAACAGGTTGTCCGAATGATCCACCGCCAGGTTGATGGGATCGAGGGGGTGACTGCTCACGATCTTCAGTCCCTGACCCTGTGTCCAGGAGTAGATGCGCTGGAGGATCCGGTCGACATAGTAGAGCGTGCCGTGTGAGTCGAGGACCCCTCCTCCGAGCGCCTCGAAACCGCCGGCGAGCTTCTTGATCGGGGATGACGCCACTGCGGGTGCCCCAGTCCCCGATAAGTCAAGGCGCGCGAACTCGCGCTCGCGCACTTCCAACCCGCTGCTCATGTCCTGAATCGCATTCTCATACGGATATTTGCTCAGCCGCAGGAAGGTCGTGCAATCATCGCCATCGCAGGTAGCGAATCCGCTCTCGGAATTCACATGAACATTGCGGAAATGGATGTCATGCGCTCCATACAGCCTCACTGCCGCCGGTGCGGGACCCACGGTGCGGGTCACGCGATACCCGTGATAGTTTGCGACAAGAATGTCGTGAGAGTCGCGGATTTCGAGCGACACGGCATTGAGGCTCTCCCGGAACTCCTCCTCCGTCTGCGGTGCGAGAAACTCCCAGTTGGCCACCCGATCCAGCACGATCTCGTTGCGAACATGATGCTCAACCGAAATCTCGTACACGTGCCCGGGTGTATCGGTGTCCGAGACGTAGAGGCCCGCGCTGGCAAAGGTATCCGGACTCCAGATGCCGTTGAAGGTGCCGCCACCACCGTTCGTCACCCACAAACTGGGATATTGGCCATCCCAACGCTGCGCGGGATCCGGCGCGCCGCCGCGATTCGAGTTGTAACGGTTGAAGCGCATGGCGCTCGCCGGTGACATATCGCGGGCGAGCTCGAATTTGACGTCGTCGACGAGGGAATTCTCGCCGGCGCTCCACAGCAAGGCAGTGGCGCGCGGGTTGACACCGCCGGTGTAAAGCCCGACACCGGAGACGACCGCATCCCCGCCTCGGGCTGACTGGATCAGCGCCTTCGGCCCATCAACACCCTGGTAGCCAGGCGTGCCGTCGGCCAACACGATTTGAGTGAGACTCGGATGCAAGGCGATGAGCACAGAGCTTTTTCCTAAGCGAATTGTGTCGCTCACCTTGTAAGCGCCTAACGGCAAATAGACGACGCGATGGCTATCGATCGCGCGCTGAAGTGCTGCAGTGTCGTCGGCCTCTCCGTCGCCAACGACGCCCAGGTCATGTGCATTTGCCCACTCTGAAACCGGCGGCAAAGAGCGGATCGCGGCAGGCCGGGGGGCCGGCAAGGAACTGATTGACTCGATGTCAGCACTGTTGTCAAAGTGACCGAGCTGACCTGCTGCCGGCACCGTCAGTCCGTAGCTGAACGAGCTGACACGATAGCTCTGGCCTTTGCCCTTCACGGTATGTCCACTACCACGAAATTGTGCAAACACCGGAGTGTTGCGGGCTAGCGCGTTCGCGAATCCAACCTGCGTAAAGACGTTGTTCTCATTTGAAATGACTACGGCAGCCTGCCGCACGTTCTCGAATCGGACGTCCTTGCCAAACATCGAGTCGCCATAGCCCCGGTCGATGTCAATCCCCACCGGTACATCGCGCATGGTCACGTTGACTAAAGTCAGTCCGGCCTCATGCTCGCGGATTGCGGCATTCTTCTGGCCTTCGAAGGTGGAGTCGATCACGGTGAACTGCCACGCCGGCGAGGTCTTCTCGGTCACGATTCCGTAGCGGCCGCCGTGAAAATGCAAATTGTGAACCACATTGCCGGCCTGGTAGATCCCGGCGAAGCCGGAACCCAGCTCGAAATTCATGTTACTGAGGAAGGCGTGCTGGGCGATTCGCAAGCGCACGCCGGTGGCCGCCGGGTTGCCAGCGCCGATCTGGATATCGATGTTGCTCATCGCCGAATAGAACGTACTCGGATTCGCATCCCAGATCTTGGGGTCGAAAGGAACGACCGTAGGCGGCGGGAAAGGGACCCGCGGTAGTTCGATCTTGCCTACATCGCCATGAGCGTTGTCACCGCGTGCCGCGCCGGTGAAGGCAACCATGCTGCTCACACCCTTTTGGAAGCCAGGCGTGTTGTCGCCGAGGAGGAGCACCGGTCGCGTCCGACCGGTGCCAAACAGACGCACGGCGGGCCAGATCAGTATCGTGCGACTGATCTTGTAACGCCCGGACGGAAGAAAGACTACGCCGCCGCCGTGCTCGGATGCCTCATCGAGAGCGTGCTGAATCGCATCCGTGTCGTCTACCTTACCGTCACCCTTACCCTTTACGGTGACCGCTCGCGGATCTGCCGGAGCCGTCTGCAGCGCGGAAGTCGACGCGAACGCCGCAGTGGCTAACAGCGTAACCGCTGCGAAGCAGACCAGCATCGATTTCATCAAAATCCCTCATCAGAAGTTGAACCGGAAGCCCGCGCGATAGACCCGCCCGATCGTATCGTAAAGCGCGGGATTGACATCCAGTCCAGTGTTCGTTTGCGGTGCGGGCACCGGGTCCTTGTTGAACGCATTGTCGACCTTGACGAATGCCGTGATCCCGTCAGTGATGGAGTACCGCGCGCCCACATCGAAGTACAGCGCACCTGCCATGCGGTTGTAGTTGATCGTCGGATTGTTCGTAGTCGATGCAGGGCAGTTGCTCTGGCAGACTATGTACTGGTAGCCGAACACGCCGGCGCTGAACCAGCGCTCGGTCAGGTCGACACCCACGTTGTTCCAGTCCCAGCTCTGAGTGCCATACAGCTTCCAGTGCGGGGTATTGCCGATGGTTCCGGAACCGCTTCCGGAACCGCCACTGTTCTGCCCCGCGAGCTCCACGTTGGGCACACCATTGATACCGGAATAGCTGGTGAAACTGATGACGTGGGTCGCGAGAGCACGAATCGTCAGGTTGCCCGGCGCATGGATCGCGTCGAGCGGCATCTGATAGCTTGCCTCGAGGTCGAGGCCCTTGGTCTTGACCGATGCCAGGTTGAACGCTTGAACGTTGACGAACGGTTGCGCACCATTCGTGGGCGCCAGATTCAACGTGTCGCAAAACAAATGCGGGGGGTCACCCTTGCAGAAATTGACCTGCTGCTGAACCGACAAGGTTGAGATGACGTCGGTGATCTTGATGTTGTAGTAGTCAACCGAGGCGCTGAACCCTTCCAATCCGCTCGGATTCGTCAGCACGAGACCGACCTCGTAGTTCTTCGCTTGTTCCGGTTTGAGGTTGGGGTTGCCGATCGTATTCTGCAGCACCGTGATCGTGCCTGGCAGTCCAGGCTGCGTGACTCCGGGCGTCGTCGTCGTCGTCGGGGCGGCAAACAGCTCCGACAAATTCGGCGCGCGGACGTCCCGCGACGCCACCGCGCGCAGGCGCAGAGGTGAATACGGTGTCTGCCAGGACCCGCCGATCTTCCAGGTGTAAACCGTGCCCGAGGTCGAGTAGTCCGTCCAACGGCCGGCGAGGTTCAGGTTCGCTTTGCCGAGAGCTTCCGAGTCGATAAACGGCAAGTTCGTCTCGAGGAACGCCTCGGTCACATGATATTGACCGCTACCGTTATGGTAGTTACCCGCATACCAGTTAGCTCCCCCGGGAACGAGGACCGGGTCGGCTGGGTAGTCGTCAGTGTTGGGGCTATCGGCTGTCACGCCGTTGCCGTACGGGTCGCCAACTACGCGATAGTACTCGCGACGCCATTCAGCACCGAAGGCCACGGACAGTGGGCCTGCCCACAGCGAGACTGGCTCGCCGTTGATGGCCAGACTCGCCGCGTCCTCGGTCTGATGCGTGTGTTGGAAAGGACCGGGGCTGTGATCGACGTAGGCCAACTGCTCCGGTGTGAGTGCGATGTCGCCACCGAAGATGTTGATCGGCACGCAACCGGCGGCTCGTGCGGCAGCGTTCGCGCAGACGATCTGACCGTTGAGCGTCGTAGCGTTGATGGCCTGGTTGTAGTGCGGGTTCAGTGGAATGTCGAACACATGAACATTGGTCGTATTCATGGCGTGTTCGTAGTACGCATCGTAGTGCCAGTCAGATCCAATGCCCACTTTACCCTCCGCACCCAGCACAAAGCGCTGCTGCTCACGCTTGGGCTTTACGTAGGGGTTCGGGAGGAAAGCGTTGTCCACTCCGTAGGAAAAGCTCGGCGGCGTCTTCGTGCTGCCATTGCAACCCGTCGCTGCAATGTCCGCCGGCAGATACGGATTGGTACACGAGATGTCGAGTCCGGACCTGAAGGCGCCCGGGTTAGGCTGGTTGCGCGACTTGACGCTCGCCAGATTGAAGGTGGCGTAGATCTCGTTGTCGTCATTGAGACTGAAGCCGACACGGCCAAAGCCGACCAGGCGTTCCACTGATGACACCAGCGACGCACCGGCGCCTACGGCGCCCGTATTGTCGCCGCCCACGCAGAAGCCCGTATAACATGGCGAACCGTACTGAAATGGAGCGTGGTTTCCGGAGGCGTCGAAAGCCGTACCCTTGAACGGGCCGGAGGTAATCAGACCCCACTTGGAATAGGTGGTCGACTGCGCATGGTCCGAATAGTTGTACTGCGGCAGACCGTTGTTGAGAATATTGGTGTTGAGCAACGTAGAGGCTCTGAACCAGTTGCGGCCAGCAGCCAGACGCTCGCCAAAGCCACCGGGGCCGACGCCATTCTCGTGGGCATACTCGGCTGAACCCTCGAGGTGCAAACGGTTGTCGAACAGTGAGTGGCCGGCAGCCGCGCCGACCAGGTACTGACCGTCATCGCCGTAGGTGGTGATACCACCCTGGACGATTGCTTTGACGCCCTCGAAACGCTTGTCAGTGACGAAGTTGACCACACCGCCGACTGCATCCGAACCGTAGGAGGCCGATGCACCGCCGGTAACGACGTCCACGCGTTGGATCAACAGTTGCGGAAACTGGCTGATGTCAGGAACTCCCGTGACATTCGCGCCCACGACCCGTTGGCCATCCAACAAAGTGAGCGTGCGGATCGCCCCGAGACCCCGCAGCGAAAAGGAGCTCAAGCCCTGCTGGCCGCTCGACGTGCTGAAAGTGCCGGTATTGGTTCCCGTCGATCCCTGCAATGAGGGAAGCTGAGTGATCGAAGTGAATATATTGGGCTGTGCGGTCTTCGCAATATCTTCTGCGGTGACCATGGTGGTTGGCGTCGGGGCAGTGAAACCTCTCGTGGTGATGCGCGTGCCTGTGACTACGATCGTCGCCGCATCCGACCGCTCCGCCTCGCTGCTGGCAGCCGGTGAGCCAGTGGGGGGTTGTGACCCACCGGTGCCAGCAGCGGCTTGGCCATGTGCCGGGCTGTGATGCAGCGACACGGCTGCCGACAACACAATCCCGCCGAGCAGGCGCATTGCAGACTTGATATGTACCATTGAGCGAATCCCCTCTATTCGTTCTCTAGCAGATGAGCACCAAGTGCTCCGAAGACAACTTTCGTCCTCGTCAGTCGATCGAAGGGAACGCGCCCACGATCGCAACGAGGCTTTACATCATTGACGCTGAGGAACCAGTGGTGGTCTGTAATCCATCAACTCACCCACCGGCCGTTTGCCGGCCCACGCGATCGCCGGGGCGGTGAGTTTTCAGTCCGGCTCGCAGGGCGGACCTGTATACCGTTCCCTTGCTGGTCGGGCTTAAACGGCGCACCCGGTGGCGCTAGGGAGAGGGCGTGGAGGCTAACGCGGCCCCGAGGGCCGAGTGCGAGAGCAGTATTGCATACGCACGAAACGCTCTTTTTTCCCGCTAAGACGCGCATTGCCCCCCCTTGTCCTGCTGGACACCAGCATACCCGTATACAATATGCGTGTGCAAGGGAGCGCTACCAAGGACCCCGGCACCGGACTGTGCCGGAGACTGAGCCGAATTTGGCCGGCGAAAGGTTTGAAGGTCGATGTGAACACGACTACGGGTCGCCTCTGGCTTCGAGGCCTCCACGCCCACTCGATCTCTATCTACTAGGTCGCGCTACCCGCGGCTTGTTGAGAACGCCGACCCGTGCGTCGTCAAGCGCCTGACGCCGGTCCAACGGCAGGTTACAACTCCGTGCTGCCTTTCGGCGTGAGCTCTCGTTCGCCGCTGCCCTGGAGTGTGCTCTCCTCCACCAAGCCCCGATCGCGTCTATCAGCGGCACCAGCTCCTGCCCAAACGGTGTGAGCGTGTATTCGACGCGCAGCGGATAGCCCCCGTAAGCGGTTCGACACACAATTCCCGCGGCCTCGAGCTTGCGCAGCTCGAGCGACAGTATCCTGTGCGACACCGTCGGGTTGTCTCGCCTCAGATCGCTGAAACGTTTCGTACCCTCCTTCAAGTAATAGAGCAATAGCGTAGGCCAACGTCCGCTCAGCACGCGCATCGCGCCCTCTATCGGGCAATGTGAAACCGTCGTCTTCACACGCGCTCCTGGTAACAAATTTGTTCGTAATTTACACGAGCAATCGTTTTCGCGAATCTGCTCGCAAGGCAGCTGACATTGTGGAGAGTGAGCATGGAACCGATTCTGCTGTATGGATTTCCTCAGGGAAGCTCCGCGGGCCTTATCGCGGCGTTCGAGTGGCTGGGCGAGCCTTATCGATTGTGTCGCGTGGACATGCTGCGCGATATCAAGACCGATGAGTATGCGCACGTGAACGGCCGTCGTGAGACCCCGGTGCTAATTACTGACGGAGGTCGGCCGCTCACGGAGACGATCGCAATCGCGCTCTGGCTGGAAGCGCGTGACATCGCGAGGCGAGTCAGTTTTCCGATTGGCACGCCCGAGTCCGATCGGATGCATCAGTTCATGGGCTTCGTGAACAGCACCTTCACTTCGGCATTCAGCCCTCTCTGGGCGGCGTTGGAGATGAAACCGCCGCAGCCCGCGATGCAGGCGGCACTACGTGAGTTCGGGCGGAGTGCCGTCACCAAACGGCACGAGCAGCTCGAAGCGATGATCGGCGATGTACCGTTTCTAGTGGGCGATCGACCAACACTTGCGGATGCATTGCTCGCCGGCGTCGCGCGCTGGCTGGAATTTCATCAGATATTCGATGCGGGAAAATACCCGCGGCTCTATCGCCTGCGTCAGAGGATCGAATCTGACGCAGCATTTATCTTCGCCCGTGCCATTGAGGCGGGAGAGAGCCCGGCAGGAGTCGGTGCGATGCGGGGCCAGATTCCGCTAGAAGAGGTGCTGTCGCGCATTGACTTGCGAAACTCCTGAGCTGGTCAAGAACAACGGGGCCGGCTGGGATCTGACACCGGCATCAGATGCAGGCGCGAAACACCTCGCCAGGGGCGCTCTAATGTTGGAGCGCAGACCGCCAGGGTTTCATCGCGGCAGTCTGCGCAACATGGTGTGCAATTCCATTGGCAGCACCGGCTTCGTAAGACAGCCGATGAAACCTGCATCTCGGGTGAGCTCAAGGTTACCGGATATATGCCGTTCTGCGATCGCCAGCAGTGGCACGCGACGGACAGAGCTTTTCAAATGGGAACGCAGCTTGCGTGCGAGCTGGTATCCAGTCATGTCCGGTAGCTCGAGATCGAGGATGACAACCGCCGGGAAAAAGTCCGCCGCCGCCACCAGCGCCCGTCGCGCGGAGTAGGCAGTGAATGTTGTCGCGTAGCCCAGGTCCTGGAGCGTGCGTTTCAGCGAGTCCGCCGAGCGCATATCCTCGTTCACGATCAAGATTCTGAGGTTTCTCGGTCCGAGAGCCGCAGCCGGAACATCGTCGTAAGCCTCTAAGGGACGACGGCCCGCGATAGCTACCGAATGGATTTGCACAGCCTTCTCCTGATCAGTTTACCAACGCTACCGGGACATCGATTTCCGCTTCGATGATTTCGCGCACCAGTTGCGGCGAGAGATTGAATGCGGCCCGTATGATTCGCTCGTTGAAGCTCAACCACATGTCCGCCATCTCATATGCCGATAGTCCGGTCACCGTAACGCAGCGTACGTGACTGCCGTCGCTTGCGATCCAGATGGCACGCTGTGTAAGTTCGTCCCAGTGCTGGAACAGCAGCGGTTCGGTCAGCTTCTCGCGGATTTCGTGCGCCTGTGGCACCTCGGCCAGCAGTCGGGTTGTCTCGAGAACATTCGAGATTGCGGCTGATAGCGAGGCAATTCGGGTCTGCGCGCGGGTGGGTGAATCCACCGTCGGCGGGCGACCTGCCGCGGAAGTCAGGCCCCGGCCGATGCGCGTTGCGCAGAGCGCAGCCGCTGTTGGTTCTGTACGTCTAACAGCGTAAGTTGGGTAGCAGCCGCGATGGCCTCCAGCACCGGATGGGTGGAGTCTGCAGGCATGCGCAAGCCATGCACTTTCTCCCAGGCCCGAATGCGAACATCAGCGGAATTCAAAGCCGAATGTTGCTCCGCCAAGTCCACCCGCTTCAGTTCCGCACGTTCGCGCTCTTCGAGCGCGCGACGCTGACGGTAATCGGAAAGAATTTCAGCGTCACGGAACGTGAATCGCTCATCTTTCGCTACTGGCAAACTCGTCATTGCATTCATACGCGGATCTCCGTAAGTGGTGAGGAGAGTACGCGAGCAGGCGCCTGCGCTCGCGCATGAAAACCTGGAGCATCGAAGGTAGTCCCGGCGCAAAAAACGCCGGGACTACGACTCACTCAGTACCGGGAGCTGCCGCCACCCGAACGCGCCTTATCCTGCGCTTCGTTGATCTTGAGGGAGCGACCGTCAAAATCTTTGCCGTTCAGTGCCTGCATCGCCCGGGAGGCATCGGCGCTCGACATCTCAACGAACCCGAAGCCACGGGGCCGGCCCGTATCGCGATCGTTGATCAATGAGAGCTTCTCCACGGTGCCGTGCGGAGCGAACAGATTGCGTACCGCTTCTTCGGTGGCCGTGAAGGGAAGATTGCCGACATATAGTTTGGTCATAAGAATCTCACAGAAAAAAACATTGAAGACGCCAGCGCGCAAATACCGCGCTGCAGCGGTTCGAGAGACTTTTGAGATGGCGCTCTGGCCTGTTGAGATGCACCGGAACGGCGCGAGGCCAAGGAGACAAGGCGAAAGGATCACGAGCGGGAGGCACAATAGCACGTCTTTCCCATCGCAGATGGGGATTTTAGGAATTGAACCAGGCCAACCAGGCCGAACGCGTCTCAACGTTTTTCGGTTTGCGCAAAATCTCATCATGGCATCGATCTTCCTGTGCAGGGGTGAGACTGATGCCACCATGATGGCGAACGCGGTGTTGCTGGCGCGTAAACGCGCGGCGCCTGCTCATACACCCTGTCGCCGCTCTGTACGTAACACCAACCCCACTTCGGCCGTGGACTTACCCGATTCAATCTTGATGATCCACTGACGCTGGACGCCCACGAGGCCCCGCGAATCTCCCGCGAGATACACGATGTGCCTTTTGCGGGACCCTCAGATGGGTTGCCTGAGATTAGACTCCAAACCATTACGCAAGCCGGAGCGCGATCCGGCTGTGGCATCCTTGCGTCGATGTTTACGTTTCGAACCCGGGGGCGACGGTGGTGGCTCGGAGCAATCGCCGCGGCGCTGGTCGCAAGCCTGGCCGCCCTGTTGCTGAGACCCATGCTCGAGCACGCGGTGCGTGCGCGGATCGAGTCCGCGGCCGTGCGCCATGGCATGGCTGCCCGTGTCCGGCTTGTACACGTCGGCGTCTGGCCGTTGCTGCGACTGGAGGGATTCGATCTCGACCTCGGTCATGGAATGCGAATGCATGCCGACATGATCGCAGCCACGTGGCCCGGCCGCTTGCGACTCGCAGTTCGCACCGCCACTCTCGCGGGCCCGGCAGGGGTCAGGGTCAACTTGCCGGCCACTGCCTGGGACATGGCGGGCAGTCTCGGCGAGGACCTCCAGCTCACGCTGGTAGAGCCACAGGCAGGCCTGTCAATCCGCAGACTGGCGGCTCCGTTGGGCAGCGCGTGGAACGTCGAGGCACGTGGGCTCGACGTCAGGCGTCTGCTCGACGTGCGGCGCGACGCCCACCCGCTGCTTGATGGTGGTATTGCGGACGGCCGCGTGGATCTTCGGGCCAGCACCGATGCGCTCCGTTTCCACGTGGACCTGGGCGCGCGCGGTGCGCGCTTGGGAGTGCTGGCGGATAACGCCGCCGACGAACCGCAGCTCGGCGATCCGACGGACGTGACCATGCGATTCGATGGCGCCTGGCAGCGGGCCGAGGGCACGATCGAGGTCCCCGAGGTCCATGCGACGTTGGCCGGTGCGGCCCTGTCGGGCTCGATCGCGCTGCGCGAGCTCGACACCGATCCGGTAGTTGATCTCGCACTCGGCGTGCAGCATCTAGACTTCGCGCAACTGCTGGGCACATCCGGGCTCGCGGTGCCCGAAAGCTTGGGAATGGCGCCCGGTAGCGGCCGTGATCTGGGCTCGGCCACGATTGACTTGCGTGTACGCGGACGCCCGGCGGACCCTGCGTCTCTCTCGGTTAGCCAAAAGATTGCCTTCAAGCCGCCACGCCAGATGCCGCCAGCGATTGCGCGCCTGCGCGGCGATTTCATCTTCAGCTCCGATGACGGACCCGGGCCGCACCGCCCCATCGACGTCTCGCTCGCATCCCCCGACTTCATCGCACTGCGCGACGTTCCGCCGCTGTTCGTGCGCACTCTGCTACTTGCCGAAGACACAGGCTTCTACGGACATCGCGGCATCGACCTTCGCGAACTACCCGCCGCGCTGCTCACCAACTGGTCGCGCGGCGGCGCCGCGCGCGGCGCGTCGACAATCACCCAGCAGCTGGCCAAGAATCTGTTCCTGTCGCGCGACAAGCAGCTCGGACGCAAGCTGCAGGAACTGGCGATCACGTTCCTGCTCGAGTCGGCGCTCGGCAAGGATCGTATTCTCGAGATCTACCTGAACATCATCGAATGGGGACCGGACCTGCGTGGCCTGCGGCCCGCGGCCCGCCGCTATTTCGGTCGCGAACCCCGGGAACTGAAGCCGGCCGAGATGGCCTTCCTAGTCGCGATCATCCCCGGGCCGATCAAGTACCAGAGTTCGTTCGCGCACGGCAAGCCGGGGCCTGGGCTGCGTTCGCTGATCGACGAGCTGCTGGCAAAGCTGCAGTCGGTGCATGCGATCGGCGAGGAGGAATATCTGCAAGCGCTCGGCGAACCCATCGTCGTTGCCGGCGGCAGGCCGCCCGGATGATCGGTGGCGATGGGAAGACGGTAGAGGAAGTCGACTGAAAGTCTACCGTTCCTCTACCGGAGTAGGTGCCAAGCTTTCTTTAGCTGGTGCAGATAGCCTGTGCCAGAACGGTTTCACGATCTGATTTCTACGCACCGTCCATGCGATAAGAGCGAGCGCCGCGATCAGGCAGATCGCAATCGCCACGACGGATGCTTCCGCCCCGAATGCGCCGCCCGATAGCCATTCCGGCCCCGAGAGGGTCCCTTGGAGCAGCCCTTTCGCTGGCGTGCCGGAGACAGCCACACCGAAAATTCCACCCTGCATGAAATTCCACGCCATATGCAGGCCGATGGGCAGCCACAAGCGGCGCGTCGCGGTATACGCGGCAGCGAGCAGGATGCCCGCTTCGAAGATGATCGAGATCGCTCCAACCAGAGTCGCATGTGGACTAATGAGATGAATGAATCCGAATAGCACCGCCGAAATGAGCATCGCTAACCAGGTTCCCAACGATTGCTCGACGATGCGGAACACGATGCCGCGGAATACGATCTCTTCAGCAACCCCGGCCATCATCGCGCCGACCAGCGGCCCGACGATGCTCGACGCCGCTGCCGTGCCGGTCACGTGGTAAGAACCGATTGCCCACAACACAGCAATGGTGCTTGAAAACAGCAGGGCACCTGTGAGCACGCCCGCACCGAACTCCTTGAGCGCGCCGCCAGTCGAGAATTCAGCGACCGCGCGCTTTTCAACAAGTCGCACATATGCGCAATAGGCACCGTATACCGCCACGATGCTGATCAGCGTTGCGATGCGCGTAACACTCCGGCCTTGGGAAGGCACCAGGAGCAAGATGAGCTTCTGAGTTGCGATAGCGGCCAGAATCACCATGAAACTAGCCAGCAGAATTCTCACCAGCGGAAACTGAACGACTTTATTCCATCGAGTGGCGGGCGTGGAAGCAGATTGTGCGGCCAAAGTCTCGACCTCGATCTTCCCTGCGGCTCTGAGAGTCCGCTTCCGCGCTAGAATAGCTGACTTGGACGGCGGCCGCTTGTGGCGCAACTATGTCCGCGTGCTCTATCCGTGCTGAATGGGCCGAAGGCGCCGACTGAGTCGATGTCGAGCGATCTCTTGACCGCCTCGCAGGGTGCTTCCCGCAAAGCCCATCGCGTATGGACTCAAAGCGCAGGTTCCGCACCTGCCACGCCTTCGAAGCGAAGCCGCGCCTCGGAAAAGTGGGGCGCAGCATTCGTGCGCTGATGCAACCGAGAACGGTAGGCGCGCAGCTCGGGCAATTCATCGAGCAGATTCTTTTCTGCCGCCCAATCGACAATGTACGCCGCCACGCAATCCGCGGCGGTAAAGGAATCACCGACGATGAAACTTCGTCCGATCAAGTGCCGGTCGAGCACCGTTGCCATTGTTCGAAAATCCTCGGCGGCGAGAGCGATTTCAGCCGCTGAGCGCTTTTCTGGCGGGTAAAGAAAGGTGTGACGAGTCATTCGCCACAGTGCCGATTCCAGCTCAGTCATCGCAAAGAACGCCCACCGATACACCTGCGCCCGCGGCTTCAGATCCACCGGCAGGAGTCCCCTGCCAGGGAATTTCTCGGCTAGATACAGGACAATGGCGGCAGATTCCGTCAGCACCAGGTCATCATCGACCAACACCGGTATTTTGCCGGCGGGGTTGAGTTTGAGGAACTGCGATGAACGCTGTTCGCCGGCCATCAGGTTCACGGGTACGAATTCGAACTTCGCGTCCAGGTCGAGCAGGGCCCAAAGGACGCGCAGCGAGCGCGTGGCGCCAAATCCATAAAGTTTCATCATGAGCGTGTCTCCAGATGCTTCAGCAGGCGGCGTGCCAATATCGAATCATGTGCGGCGCGGGTCTGACCCGCGGCGGCTTCTATCACCACTTCGACAGCAAGGACGAGTTGTACGCGGCCGCCGTATCGAGCTTCACCACGTGTAATCCATTTGCCGTGCAGCTCGCCGAGGCGAAGCGGCCCATCCGCGATCCGCACAAGTTGGCGCGCATGCTGGTCGACCTCTATCTCAGTGATGAAGTGCTCGATAATCCGGACCTGCATTGTCCGCTGTATGCCCTGCCCGCCGACGTCGCACGCGCGGGCCTGCCACCGCAAAAGGCCTACACCGACCTCATCCGCAACTTGGTGCGCGTGTTCCTCGCGGCACTCACGGACGCTCGCGATGCGGAACGCCGCGCGCAGGCCATGGTCTCCCTGTGCGTCGGCGGCATGGTGCTTGCGCGCACCACAAACGATGCCGAGCTGCGCCAATCGCTCCGGGCCACGGCCAGGCAACAGGCTCTAGCGCTGCTGGAGACGTAAGTAGATCAGCGAAGCGTCCGCGCGTTGTTCTGACGGTGTTCGGTCACGGTCGCGGCGATCGGTCGCACCTCGGTGTTGGATATCTCCTGGAAGGCACTGAAACTGGTTAGGCCTGTGGTCGCTACCGATCGAGTCGCTTCTGCTTGACGGCCGCGACTTCGTCACGGCTCAGCTCACCGTTGTGGTCCGCGTCGGCACGATCGAACAACGGCGTGGGGCCATCGACAAATTCGGCGTTGCTTACCCGCCCATCGCGATCCTTGTCAAGTTGCGCGACCAATTGAGTCAGTCGTTCCTGCGCCTTCTGACGGGCCATCGGCCGGGATGTCAGGTCCGCCTGATCTATATACCCGTCACCGTTGCGGTCCAGTCGCCTGAAGGCACGTTCGCGCACTGCATGAAACTCCTCGCGAGTGACGACACCGTCGCCGTTCATGTCGGCAGACTCGAATAACTTGGTTGGGTCCGGTTGCCGTTGAATAACCGCGCGGGTCGCCATCATGCACCCCGTATTCAGTGTCAGGCAGGCAACGAGCAGGGCGGTGTTTCGAAAGCTTGCGGCTTGCATGTTGGTTCCTCAATTTCCCGCCTGTTGCAGGGCCTGGACAATGAGCGGCTTCAGCTGCTGTTCGAGGTGGCCGCCGAAGTGTGTCTTGTAGTTGTTCATGTCCTGCATCCCGAGAATGGCGTAGTAACCGGCATCCCGATCGATCCACGGCGTGAATCCGAATGCACCCGGAGAGGAGATCTGATGGCATCCAGTCTGCGGCGTGCTGCATTCGAGCCACGCGGTGAGCCCATAGCGCAGATTGCCTCCGGGACTCTTGCCAATCGTGGCGTCGGGATAGGGCTCGATCGTCTGGGTATCGAAGATTCCGGGGGCCAGCAGGGACGTGCCTTGCCACACTCCTTTGTCGTACACGAAATGCAGGATGCGCTCGTACTCTCTCATTGACACGATCAGGCCCCCGGCGAGGAGCGGATTGTCCGTGCCGGTCGCCTGCAACGGATTCGCGTAGTAAACAATGTCTGTGGTAAGTCCCAACGGGCCGCGAATCTCTTGCGCAAACAACTCGTTCCACGTTTTACCGGTAACCACTTCTGCCATCCGGCCGGCCACCGCGAGGTGTACGCTGCCGTAATCGAATTCGGTGCCCGGCGACGACGCCAACGCCGTCCCGGAGATGGTAGTTGCGCACTCGCCGAGAGTAACCGACGAGTCGTAGGTGCAGCGGTTTTCGGGAGCGAGACCCGACGTGAACGACATCAACTGTCGCAAGGTAATCGGTGCGTGATCGTCAGTCCAGCCGAGCACTTGGCCAGTGGTGCTGTCGAGGGACAAGTAGCCCGCGTCCATGAGCCTGAAGAGCGTGGCGCCGGAGACCAACTTGGAAGCGGAGGCTATGGGAACACGCGTATCCGGCGAGAAGCTGCCGTACATGTGTTCGAATACTTTAACGCCATCGCGGTTGTAGATTGCGAGTCCCATGCCTGTCAGACCTTCGGATTCGAAGGCCGCCCGCGCGGCTGAATCCACGGGATCGAATGGATTGCCGCCGTCTCCGTCACCATTGCAGGCAGCCAGTGTCAATAGCGCTGAAGAGACGGCCAGCTGTGACAAAAAGACAATGTTCATTGTGTGCAACTCCTCGAACTTGTAGGAGCAGCAACGGCGGCCGGGAATTTCGGGTGACAGCCGGTGCGCAGCATTTGGTCACCCGCGCGTAACAGTGTGTAACAGCGCGCTCCATCTGGTTGAGTATCGTTCCGGATACGGCTAAAACGTCCGTATGACGGAAACCACTGCGACCATTCTGATCGTCGAGGACGACGCCGCTATTCGCCGGCTGGTCGCCGAGGTCCTCCGGAATGAAGGGTTTGCTGTAGAGGCTGCTGATGGTGGGCACGGAATGGACGCCGTTCTGGCACGCGCCCGGCCTGAGCTGGTGATTCTGGACCTAATGCTGCCGGGCGAGGATGGGTTATCCATCTGCCGCAGGTTGTATGCACATGAGAACTTCCCCATACTCATACTGAGTGCAAAATCCGACGAGATCGATCGCGTCGTGGGTCTGGAGACCGGTGCGGACGACTATCTCGTCAAGCCATTCGGACCGCGCGAGCTCATGGCGCGTGTCCGCGCGCTGCTTCGGCGCGGGCCCCGAACAAGGGTTCCCGTTGTCAGGCGGTTCTCTGTAGGAGATCTCGTAGTCGACCTCGACACGCGGCAACTTGTCGATAAGCGCAATGCACTCGTCGCCCTGACGTCGGCCGAGTTCGACTTATTCGCCTGCTTCGTTCAAAGACCCCGGCGCGTGTTGACGCGCGACCAGATTTGTAAATGGACTCGCGGTAGGATGCCCGATCCGTTGGATCGTTCCATTGACATGATTGTCTCCCGCCTTCGACGCAAGCTCGATATAGTGAGTCCCGGTACCAATCTCATCACAACGGTGAGAAACGGCGGCTATTTGCTGACAGCCCACGTCACGCCGGTTCCCTGATGCGTCTCGCGCCCGCGGTTCGCATCGGTCTGGTGATCCTGTCGAGTGTGACGATTGCCTGGATCGGTACCGTGTTACTCTTTTATCTCTCGGCGGCCAGCGGCACTCGCAATACGCGTCCGTTACCAGGTCAGGTTGCTGCGCTCGTGACGTTGCTGGAGCAGGCGACACCTGCCCAGCGACCTGTGCTGCTGCGCGCGGTGACGTCGCAAACCATAACTGCGCGTGTCGAGCCCGGTATTCACGTTGGAATTACGCCGAGATTCCAGCGTGTCCCGCGATGGACCGAGCGCGCGGTTGATCAGTACCTGGCAGCCACCGGCGAGCGGCCCAACAGTGTGACCGTTACGGGCGCGCGCGGGGGCTGGGGCTTCTCATTCGTCGCCCCAGTCGATCTCGAGCTGCGGGTGGGGCTCACAACCGGCGACACCCTGGTCGTCGATGCGCTGAGTTATCCGGTGACCAACGTTTTCGGCCTGCCGGTGGGATTTGTGGCGGGTCTGACGAGCGCGGTGATTGGATTGATGGCACTACTTGCCCTGCAACGCCAAGTGGCCTTCAATCGCCTGCAGGTTCGCATGTCTCACCTGGTCCGCGGTCGGATCGCGATGCTGGGCGGAATCTCGCACGATGTGCGGACATTTCTGACCCGGCTACGCTTGCGCGTGGAGCGGATTCCCGATACGGAAGAGCGGGATCGCGCGATAGCGGATATCGCTGACATGCTTCGCCTCCTCGACGATGCCCTGCTCGCCAGTCGGGCGGGCGCTGGGGAGTTAGCCGAGGAGTTAGTTGACTTCGGGCAGGTCGTTCGCGCGGAGGTGGAGGATTGCGGGGCCGCGGGGCAGTTGGTGGACGTGCGGACTGTGGGCAGCGCCGGCGCCGATGCAACTGTGTTGGGTGATCGCCTCGCCCTGCGCCGCGTGGTCGCCAATTTGGTCGGCAATGCTTTGATCTACGGCAAGGCCGCTCACCTGTCCATCGACACGGACAGGGAATTCGTCACGTTGATTGTTGATGACCACGGCCCTGGCATCCCGCCGGACCAGCGAGAGGCGATACTGGAGCCCTTCGTGCGCCTCGAGGATTCGCGCAACCGCCATACCGGGGGCGCTGGTCTCGGGCTCGCGGTGGCCCGCAGTCTCCTCGAGGCCCATGGCGGTACCATTTCGATCGCGGACGCGACCAGTGGCGGCGCGCGGGTTACAGTCAGACTGCCGTTGTTTGTTGCGCGCTAGCAGGGCTTCATTCTTGCTCGAGCCGGATGCGGGCCAACTACGCTTCACCGGGTCAGCGAGGCCTTCCACTTCTTCGGCGTCGTGCAATACACCGCCCGAAACGCCTCCACGAAAGCGCTGGGCTGTCGATAACCCACGGAGAAGGCGACGTCTTTCACCGAGCGACCTCCAATAAGCATCTCCACGGCCCTCATCACTCGCAGTTGCCGCCGCCAGGACTCGAAGTCGAGGCCCGTTTCCTTGCGGAACAGCCGTTCGAGTGTCCGAACGCTTACACCCGCAGAAGCACACAGAGTACTGAGTGTCGTGCGGAGCCCCGGATGGGTGACGAGTTGCCGGGCAATCGCGATTGCTCGCGGGTCCCTGGGCAGTGAAACGGTCGTTGCAACGGAGGATGCGGAAGTTAGCTCGGCGATCAGTAGCGTGCAGAGCGCCTCGTGAACCTGGTTCCTTGCGCGAAGCTCGCCCCCGTTGACAATTTCGACGATCAGTTCACGTAGCAGCGGGCGCACGTGAAGGACTCGGCAGCTGCCCGGTAAGGCTGCGAGTCCATGCCGCAAATAGATGGTGCGCATGGATACGGTTTCCGGCATGCGAATCCGATGCACCGTTCGCGCGGGAACCCAAAGACCGAAGTACGGCGGAATCATCCATAGATTCTGGCCGGAAGAGACTTCCATGACGCCACGGGTTGCATAAATGAGCTGATCGGATCCGTGCATGTGCTCGGAAATCTCAGACCGCCGTGGGTATTCACGAGCGAATGTAACAGCCCATGTGCCCCGGGGAGGCTCATGTTTGGAGCTGTGCGGTCCTGGGGGGGAAATCCGCTGTCTCGGTGTGACGGTCCGCTGTCGCATGGGCGGTATATTATGACGATAGTGCGGTCTTGCGGCAGTCCTCAGCGAGGCGCATCGTGACGCCATGTTCCTCACTAAGAAATGCCTTTCCAGAAGGGTGATCTTGCAGGGCCTCGGGGCGGCGGTGGGCCTGCCGCTGTTGGATGCGATGGTTCCCGCCTACACGCCTTTGAGCCGCACGCCCGCATCCGCAAAGACCCGATTCACCGCGATTGAGATGGTGCACGGTGCCGCCGGAAGCACCGAGTTTGGGCGGGCGCAAAATCTCTGGTCGCCGATTGGCACCGGTCGGGAGTTTGATTTCACGTCGACTCTGCGGCCGCTCGAGCCCTTGCGCGACTATATCACGATTGTCAGCGACACCGAGTTGAAAAACGCTACTTCGCTTTCGGCCGAAGAAGACGGTCCGATGGCGGACCATGCTCGCTCATCCGCCGCATTTCTGACAGCTCAACATCCCAAAAGAACCGCCGATGCGGATGTCGGGGCCGGGCCTTCGCTCGATCAGATACTAGCGATGCAGTCTCCTCACGAGACACCCCTGGCGTCAGTTCAGATGTGCATCGAGGATCTGGGTACTCTGTCCGGAGACTGCGGATACGGGTATAGCTGCGCCTACTCTCACACCATCAGTTGGACCTCACCCACGATGCCGCTCCCAATGGAAAGGGCGCCTCGCATCCTCTTCGATGGATTCTTCGGGTCGGAGGCTCATCGGCAATCCGACCACAACATTCCGCAACCCGGCAGCGTGCTCGACGGAACTGCGGGTGAAAGAAGTCGTCTACGCAGACGGCTCGGCCCTGCGGACCGGCGCCGCGTCGAAGAGTATCTCGACGAGATCCGAGACGTAGAGCAGAGGATCCAGAACGTTGAGGCGCGCAATCTCAATGAGTCTGCGCGACAGTTGGCCGGAGCGCCCCTGAGTGTTCCGGACTCTTTCGAAGAACACGTGGGCCTGATGTTTGATCTGATCCGGTTGGCTTTCGCGGCAGATCTTACGCGCATCTGTACTCTCAAGCTTGGGATCGATCGAAGTCAGCGGCTGTATCCCGAAAGCGGCAGTACTACACCTTTTCACACACTGTCGCATCACCGGGAAGAGCCGCCGAAGATTCTGGAGTTCGCACGCCTCAACCAATATCACGTCGCTCGGGTGGCGGCTTTTCTCGAGCGCCTGCGCGCGACGCCGGAAGGCAATGGCAATCTCCTGCAGTCTTCTGCGGTCCTGTACGGCAGCCCGATGGGGGACTCGCACGTCCACGGGCATCGGTTTTTACCGTTGTTCATTGCAGGCCAGGCAAGCGGTCGTCTCCGCGGGAATCTCCATGTGCGGTGTACCGAGGGAACGCCGATGGCGAATGTACTGCTCACACTCGCGCGGAAGTTGGGAGTCGAGCTCGATCATATCGGCGACAGCACAGGTGAAATCGCGCTGTGATCGTCTGGACATGGCTCGAGCACAAGGTGCAACTGCCGCAAAGCGTCTAAATAGCGATCCACAGGACATAGGACAGGGACGTCGCCGAACTGGGTCAGGCCCATACGACATGGTTGCTGCTGTCGAGCGAATCCATCGTCGGGTTCATCGAGCTGGGCGGTACATAGGTGAGCAGCGTTCCGGCGGCGCCGTCGCCCGTAAGCTGAAATCCGGCGGCATCGTATTGTCCCGAGAGTCCAATGCTCGCCGTGTGACTGCCGTCGGTCACCGTCAGCGTGCCGCCGGTCCCGGCGGCGTTCGCCGTATAACCCACGGAGACATTGCCGTTGAATTGAATTGCGCCCAAGTCGAGCCGATCGTCGGCCCCAAAACCCGAAACGGTGCCGGTGAAGTCCAACACATCGTCGAGTTTGAGTGTCCCGGCCGCAGCAGCCGCGAACGTCGCGTTGGCGGAACACGCACCGCCGAACTCGAGAATGCCGCTGCCGCTGATCAAAGCGGAGCCGGAACCGGTAACGGCGCCTTCGACCATAACCGTCCCGCCGTCGGCCCACAGCAATCCGGCATTCTCCACATCTGCGAGAACGTGCAGTCCGCCGCTGCCGCTCCCCTCGAGCGTTCCGCGGTTAACCACCACATTCGGGCCGGTGTCCAGCAACAGCGCGTTACTGCCCGTAGCGACGATCGTGCCCTCGTTGATGAGCGCCATCTGCCCACCGCCGAGCTGTCCCGCTCCTGAGATTCTGTTATCCACGTTGGTCAGCGTCACGTCCGTGCTCGTGCCGCAAATTAGGTTCTGGCTGCTATCCGAGAGAACGATCTCGCCGCCGCCGCTTAGCGTGATCCCGTGCTGAATGAGTTGCAGTTCCGACTGGCCCGAGGCGGAGTGGATCTCGATCGTGCCCGAATTGTTGATAGTCCCGCTCAATGGCATGACCGCGCCGTCGCCGATGACCATTCTGGCCGCATTATCGACTACGGGTGTCTGCTCGAAGGTGAAATTCGCCGCGTTGAGTGAGCCGCTCTGCACCCCCTGCAATGTGATTGACTGCCCGTCACCCAGGGCAAGCACCGCGTTTCCGTGGCTGTCAGTGCTCAGATGGGCCTGGACGTCGGTGAAGTTGGTGAACCCCGCGTAACCGATGAGGTCGATTTTGTCGCCTGCCGCGTCGAAACGATAGACGATGTCGTTGCCGATTGGTTGCGAGAAGACGAACAGGTCATTGCCCGCCGAGCCGGTGAGATTATCGTCACCGGACAATGCGAAAACCGGTGAGCCTTTCGCATACACTTCGACGTTGTCCGCAGTCAGCCCCTGGCCGGTGCTGCCGTCGGAATTGGTCCAGCTGGTCGACACATTCACGGACACTGCGCCGCAGGAGGTTTCTGGCGACGTTATCCACAGCGAACTGAGATCAGCGGTCTGTATGGTCCATGAGCCGTCGCTGTTGAGGGTGCCGCCGTTCAGCGTCCAACCCTCCGGCACTTGCGAAATCGTGACTGTAACGAGAGCGCCATCGGTTGGCAGAGAGCTCAACCCGAGATTGATGGCCTCCCCCGCAATGCCCGCCGGATCTGAGGTGCTGACAGTGGAGGTCCCGAGTACGGCGCCGTCGCTCGGATTCGAAATGGTGACGGTGACTGTCTTGTTGCTTGCATTTGTCAGCGAGACACCGAAAGATTCGGTGCTGTCGCTGGGTGAGAACGTGAGTGTCCCGGAGCTCGGGCTCGTAACCGCGGTGCCCGAGGCGCTCCAGTGCACCGCTTCCGTGTTGAGTACGCTTTCTCCGGATGACAGCCCGCGGCTTACGGTATAGTTGACGGTCGTGTTCTTCGTCGCTGTTGTCGGTCCCGAGAGTGAGAAGATGGGTGCTGCATCACCCTCGGTCAATGCTGTCGTTG
>Ga0068859_100000339_pt1 | contig 46761 bp, 40 predicted proteins | sample KBSSwiS22_FD_66585 | JGI IMG/M metagenome (GOLD analysis project Ga0068859, IMG submission 66585) | Switchgrass rhizosphere microbial communities from Kellogg Biological Station, Michigan, USA - KBS Switchgrass S2-2 | ecosystem: Host-associated > Plants > Roots > Rhizosphere > Soil ... | reverse complement strand
GCTTCGCTCAGGATGACGGCGAATAGAAGCGCGAAGGATCCCTTCCTTCACCGCGACTCTCGCGAGTCGATCGCGGGATCCTTCGCTTCGCTCAGGATGACGGCGAATAGGAGCGCGGAGCGCGAAGGATCCCGTCCTTCACCGCGACTCTCGCGAGTCGATCGCGGGATCCTTCGTCGCTCCCCCTCGCTACGCTCGGGGTCCGCTCCTCAGGATGAATGCAAACGAGGACGATCAAAAAAAAAGGAGCGCCGGGGGCGCCATCCAGCGGGCGCACCCGGCGCGAGGGACGAAGAAGACGCCGCGTCACGGTCCAGCGCGTGCCGGCGAAGAAGCCGAGTTGTCAAAGCCGGGGCCGCGATCCAGCGCGCGACCCCGGCGCGGAAACCTAGAACTGCGCCTGCTCCGTCGAGCCCTCGAGCGCCGTCGTCGACGCCTGGCCCGCGGCGATGACGTTCGCGACGTCGTCGAAATAGCCCGTGCCGACCTCTCGCTGATGCCGGGTCGCCGAGTAGCCGTGCTTCTCGCTCGCGAACTCGGCCTGCTGCAGCCGCGAGTACGCCGTCATTCCTTCCGCGAGGTAGGTGCGCGCGAGCTCGAACATGCTGTGGTTCAGGGCGTGGAACCCGGCGAGCGTCACGAACTGGAACTTGTAGCCCATCGCGCCGAGCTCCCTCTGGAAGCTCGCGATCGTCTCCGCGTCCAGCTTCTTGGCCCAGTTGAACGAGGGCGAGCAGTTGTACGCCAGCAGCTTCCCGGGGAACTCCGCGTGGATGGCGTCGGCGAAGCGCTTCGCCTCGAAGAGATTGGGCTCGGACGTCTCGCACCAGAGCAGGTCGGCGTAGGGCGCGTACGCGAGGCCGCGCGCGATCGCGGCGTCGAGGCCGCCCTGGAGCCGGAAGAAGCCCTCGGGCGTCCGCTCGCCGGTCAGGAACGGGCGGTCGCGCTCGTCGACGTCGCTCGTGATGAGCTGCGCGCTGTTGGCGTCGGTGCGCGCGACGATCAGGGTCGGCACGCCGCACACGTCGGCGGCGAGGCGCGCGGCGGTCAGCGTCCGGATGAACGCCGAAGTGGGGATCAGGACCTTGCCGCCCATGTGCCCGCACTTCTTCTCGGACGCGAGCTGGTCCTCGAAGTGGACGGCGGCGGCGCCCGCCTCGATCATCCCCTTCATCAGCTCGAACGCGTTGAGCGGCCCGCCGAAGCCCGCCTCCGCGTCCGCCACGATCGGCGCGAACCAGTCGACGCCGTTCTTGCCCTCGGCGGCGTGGATCTGGTCGGCGCGCTGGAGGGCCTGGTTGATGCGCTTGACGACGTGCGGCACCGACGTCGACGGGTAGAGGCTCTGGTCCGGGTACATGTGGCCGGAGAGGTTCGCGTCGGCCGCGACCTGCCAGCCCGAGAGGTAGATCGCCTGGAGCCCGGCCTTGACCTGCTGGATCGCCTGGTTCCCGGTCAGGGCGCCGAGGGCCGCGACGTAGTCCTCCGTGTGGAGGAGGTTCCAGAGCCGCTCCGCTCCGCGCTCGGCGAGCGTGTAGCGGATCTGCAGCGTCCCGGCCAGCCGAACGACGTCGTCGGAGCCGTAGAGCCGCTCGATCCCGCTCCAGCGCGGGTCGTGCTTCCAGGCGCGGGCGATCGAGGCGGCGGCGAGAGTAGCGGACATCAGAGGCCTCCTTGTTCCGATTTCACGAGCTCGTCGCGGACGAGCTCCTCATAGGCGGGGATCGTCAGGAAATCCGCCAGCTCCGGAGCGGTCGTCAGCGAGTCGAAGAGGGCGGCGGCGCGTCCGAAGCGGCCGGCGGCCCACGCCGCCTCGCCCACGTGCCCGCGGATCCCGGCGAGCTCCTGGTCGCGGATCTCGGCGTAGAGCGCCGGGGTCAGCGTGCGGCCGTCCTCGAGCCGCGCGCCGTGACGCAGCCACTGCCAGAGCTGCGTGCGCGAGATCTCGGCGGTCGCCGCGTCCTCCATCAGGTTGTAGAGCGGCACGCAACCCGAGCCGCGCAGCCACGCCTCGAGATAGAGAACGCCGACGTTGACGTTCTGGCGGACACCGGCCTCGGTGATCGGGCCCTCGGGGACCTCCAGGAGGTCGGCGCCCGAGAGGGGCTCCGCCGGCTGGGGCCGACTGATCTGGTTGGCGTCCGGCATGCCGGCGTCGAAGATCTGCCGCGCCAGCGCGACGAGGCCCGGATGCGCGACCCAGGTCCCGTCGTGGCCCGCCGAGACCTCGCGCCGCTTGTCCTCCGCGACCTTCTCCATGGCGCGCTCGTTGGCGGCGGGGTCGCTCTTGATCGGGATCTGCGCGGCCATGCCCCCCATCGCGTGGATGCCCCGCCGGTGGCACGTGCGAACGACGAGGTGCGAGTACGCCTCGAGGAAGGGGCGCGTCATCGTCACGAGCGAGCGGTCGGGGAGGACGAAGCCCGCGCGGCTCCGGAATTTCTTGATGAAGCTGAAGATGTAGTCCCACCGGCCGCAGTTGAGGCCGGCGCTGTGGTCGCGCAGCTCCCAGAGAATCTCATCCATCTCGAAGGCCGCGAGGATCGTCTCGATCAGGACCGTGGCCCGGATCGTGCCGTGCGGAAGCCCGAGCTCCTCCTGCGCGGCGCGGAACACGTCGCTCCAGAGCCGCGCCTCGAGGTGGCTCTCCATCTTCGGCAGGTAGAAGTAAGGCCCGGTGCCGCGGCGCAGCAGGCGCCGCGCGTTGTGGAAGAAGAAGACGCCGAAGTCGAAGAGGCTGGCCGACACCGGCTCGCCGTCGACGCGCAGATGCTTCTCCTCGAGGTGCCAGCCGCGCGGCCGCACCATCAGCGTCGCGCCGCGCTCGTTCAGGCGATACACCTTGCCGTTTTCGGGAGAGACGAACTCGATCCGCCGCTCGATCGCGTCGACGAGGTTGCGCTGGCCCTCGACGACGTTCTTCCAGGTCGGCGAGCAGGAGTCCTCGAAGTCCGCCATGAAGACGTTCGCGCCCGAGTTCAGCGCGTTGATGATCATCTTGCGGTCGACCGGGCCCGTGATCTCGACCCGCCGGTCCAGGAGGTCGTCGGGGATCGCCGCGACCGTCCAGTTCCCCGCGCGGATCTCGGCCGTCTCGGGAAGGAAGCCGGGGGTCCAGCCGGCGTCGAGCGCCCGCTGCGTCTCGCGCCGCCGCTCGAGCAGCTGGGTCCGCCGGGCTCCGAAGCGGCGGTGGAGTATCGCCACGAACGAGAGGGCCTCCGGAGTGAGAACCGCGGCGTCGCCTTCGACGCGCGGGCCGTGCAGCGAGACGCCCGCGGGCGTCTCGAGGGCGCCCGTGCGCTGTTCCATCTCCTCGGCGATGTGGGTCAGCGACATGTAAGTGTTCCCGTCTCCTCGTCTCGGCTTTACAGATCATTGCGAAACGGCGGTACAAATCAACAAATATCTGAATTTGCAAGGGTTAGCCGGTAAACGCGCCGTGGACTGCTTCTGTAAAGTGGTGTAGCCTGTAAACCATGCCTGCTGCCGCGAAGTTCGGCTCCAAGATCCGGATGCTCCGCAGGCGCCATGGGTTACGCCAGGTGGACCTCGCGGAGAAGCTGGGGATCTCTCCCTCCTACCTGAACCTGATCGAGCACGACCAGCGTGCGCTGACCGCGCCCCTTCTCCTCAAGGTGGCGGAGCTCTTCCCGGGCGACCTGAAGACCTTCGGCGACGAGGGACACGGCCGGCTGGTGTCGGATCTCCACGAGGTCTTCGGCGACGCGCTCTTCGAGGCCGAGGACGTCACGACGACGGACCTGCGCGAGGCCGCGGCGAACGAGACCGTTTCGCGCGCGGTCGTGAAGCTCTACCGCGCGTACCGCAACGCGGTCGAGGCGATGCGCGACATCGCCTCGCAAGTCTCCGACGGCGGCGAGCAGATGCCCGGGATCGATGCGGCGCGCCTCCCGTCGGAGGAAATCTCCGACGTCCTTCAGGAGAACCAGAACTACTTCCCCGAGCTCGAGGAGGCGGCCGAGCGGCTGGCCGCCGAGGCGGGGCTCGAGCGCGCCGACCCCTATCCGGGGCTCGTCCGGTACCTCCAGAAGGCCGGGATCGAGGTCGCCGTCGCCACGCACCCCAAGGCGAAGGGATCGATCCGCCGCTACGATCCGGAGGAGAAGCGCCTGTACGTCTCGGAGATCCTGTCCCGCTACGCGCGGAACTTCCAGATCGCGCACCAGATCGGACTGCTCTCGCTCTCGACGGAGTTCGAGCGGATCCTCAAGCGCTCACGCCTGACGACGCGCGACTCCGAGGCGCTCTGCCGCGTTGCGCTCGCGAACTACTTCGCGGCCGCGCTCCTGATGCCGTACGGGCCCTTCCTGGAGTCGGCGCGTTCGCTGCGCTACGACATCGAGCTGCTCGAGCGGCGCTTCGGCGTCAGCTTCGAGCAGGTGTGCCACCGGCTGACGACGCTGCGCCGCCCGGGCTTCGAGGGCGTGCCGTTCCACTTCATCCGCGTCGACATCGCCGGCAACATCTCCAAGCACTTCTCGGCCTCCGGCATCCGCTTCGCGCGCTTCTCGGGCCTCTGCCCGCGCTGGAACGTGCACAGCGCCTTCATGACTCCGGGAATGCTGCGCACGCAGATCTCCAAGATGCCGGACGGCACGGCCTACCTCTGCGTCGCCCGCACGGTCCGCCAGTCCGTGGGCGGATTCGGCGCCGCGCACCCGCTGCACGCGATCTCGCTCGGCTGCGAGGTCCAGCACGCGCCGCATCTCGTGTACGGCGACGGCCTCGACGTCCACAACCCCAACGCCGCGGTGCCGATCGGCATCACGTGCCGGCTCTGCGAGCGCACGGACTGCGAGCAGCGGGCGTTTCCGCCCGTCCACCGCCGGCTCGGCATCGACGAGAACGTCCGCGGCGCGTCGTTCTACGAGGTCGCCGGGAAGGACGAGCCGGCTTGACCGGGGGCGGCGCCCCGCCCCGGCCCGCTCCCGAGGTCGGCGCGACGGCGTCGGCGGAGCTGGTGGTCTCGCTGGGCGATCTCGCGAGCGAGCTCGGCATCGGGCCGCCGCCCTTCCCGCCGGTCTTCGCGACGGCCCGCATGGTGGCCCTGATGGAGGTCGCCGCCGCGCGGATCCTCGCCCCGTTCCTGAACTCGGGGGAGCTCTCGGTCGGCGTCCGCATCGATGCGACGCACTCGGCCGCCACGCCTCCGGGCGCGACCGTCATCGCCACCGCCCGCTACCTGGGACGCGAGGACGGGCTGTACGCGTTCGAGGTGATCGTCCGCGACCGGGGCGGCGAGGTCGGGCGCGGCGCGCACCGGCGCGCCATCGTGTCGAAAGACCGCCTCGTGGCGGGCGCCGTCCGCCGCAACGGCGCCGCGACCGGCGGCTAGCTGATACGCTTCCTCCATGCATCCGCGCTCCCCGAGAACCGGGCTCCGGATCCTTCTCCTCACCCTGGCCGCCTCCTCCGGGTGCGCGGACTACACCGCCACCACGCGAGCGACGCGTTCGATCAACAGCGTGAACGTCGTGACCAACGCGGCGCTGGTCCGCGACTGCCGTCTCCTCGGCCGCGTCAACTCGCGCGACGAATCGAAATGCGGCCTGACCGTCCAGCCGACGCCGGAGGAGTGCCTCCGGTACCAGGTGCGCCGGGCGGGCGGCGACACGCTCCTGATCAACGGGCCGGTCGGCGACGCCTACGATTGCTCGGGGGGAGGCGCAGCCTCCGCGGCCTCTCCGGCGGCCGCCGCCACGCCGGCGGCTGCCTCGGCTCCCGCACCCGTTCCCGCGACCGCGGCGCCGCCCGCGGCCGCCGCTGCCGCTCCGACGAGTCCCGCCCCCACTCCGGCCGCCGCGCCACCGGCTCCCGAGAAGCGCGCGCGCGTCGTGTCCGACCGCGGCGCCGCGCGCGGCTGCGTCTACGTCGGAGATCTCGATCCGAAGATCGCGTGCTCCCTGGACATGGGGGCCACCGAGGACTGTCTCGCACGCGCCGGCGCCGAGGCCGGCGGCGACACGGTCATCTGGGATGCGCGCACGGGCGGACTCGCCCAGCTCTTCACCTGCAAGGCGACGCCCTAGGAGGCGCGTCGGGTCAACCGCGCGCGGCGTTCTCGAGCGCCCGCAGCTCCTCGTCGGTGAGCGCGGCCGCGGCGGCCGGGTAATAGACATCGCGGTTCCCGCGCTCGTGCGCCTCGAGGCGGCGCGACAGGTTCTCGACGAGCCCGAGGAGGTCCGCGAGGGGCGCGCGCGCGTCGATCCCGAGCCGAATCTGCCGCGTCAGCTCGCGCAGCTGGACGTATTCGAGCGAGAGCTCGCGCCTCGGGTCGCGATCGGCCACGCCGGCCCTCCGCACCGCCGGCACCAGCGCGCGCTCCTCCGCGGCGGTCCAGTCGCACAGGCGCTCGTGGAAGTCGGAGAGCGCCAGGCGATACGCGGCGTCGTCGCGGCGCTCGAACGCCTGACGGAAGTCGTCGAAGCGGCTGCGCAGGTCCGCCTGCGCCGCGGCGAGCAGGACGCGTGCGGCCCCGGCGTCGGCCTCCCGCATCAGAGGCCGGCGATCCCGGGCTCGATGCGCTCGTAGCCCTGCTCGCGCGCCCAGAGGTCCATCGACAGCGATGCGAGGTCGTCGACCTCGGGAATCGGGCGCGCGTCCTCGGAGAGGTCGAGCGACTTGACGTAGCGGCGGCAGGTCTCGCACGTCTCGATCCGGACCGTCGGGTGCGTCTGCGAGGTGAAGGAGGGCAGCTTGACCGGGTCCTGCTCGAGGCAGGAGGGGCAGAGGATCCGGCCGAACGGCCACTCGACGCCGCAGAGCGCACAGGCGAGCTGGCGGCGGGCGCCCTCCATCAGCGACCCCTCGCGCCGCGCCGCCACCCACGGCCCGCCGCCGCAGAAGGGGCAGCGTCCGTTCCGGTGGATCCGGTCCGGCGGGCGGTTCAGGGCACGCAGCAGCTCGACGTAGGGACGAAGGATCGCGCGCGAGAGGTAGTCCTCGGCCGCGCCTCGGTCGCCGGACCAGTAGACGAGGAGGCGCGTGCGCGCGGTCGCCGCGGAGTCCCGGAGCCGCGCGCGGGCCTCGCCGGAGAGGCGCTCGGGGCCGCTCTCCGCGGCGAACCGGAGGACGGGCTCCGCCCGCTCCCGGATGCGGTCGGCGTCGCGGTCGGCGTGGCCGGTCAACGGATCCTCCGCGTCGAAGGCATCGAGCTCGGCGGCGAGCCGTCCCTGCGCGCGATAGAGGCCGGCGGCGAAGCGCAGCGGCTCGGCGCCCGCCGCGGACTCCCGCGCGAGCGCGTCGGCCCGCGCGGCGCGCCGCTCGAATTCGGAGCCGACGGCCGAGGCTCGCTTAGCGGCGGGGCTCTTCACCCGTGACTTCGCGATACCACCGCGGGTGATGGAGCCGCGCCCACGGCCGGGTCACGGTGCCGCGCGTCATCGACCCGAACGTGCCGGGCTCCGCGGCGGTCCCGAGATAGACGTGGAACACGAGCGAGACCACGAAGCAGATGAACGTGAAGTCGTGGACGATGTAGGCGATCTCCATCAGCCAGCGCGGAAACGCGGTCGGGAACCACATGAGGAGGCCCGACAGCAGCAGGCCCACCGCGCCGAGCGACACCGCCCAGAAGTAGAGCTTCTGGCCGCCGTTGTACTTCCCCGTGCGGGGATCGTCTTCTTCGTAGCGCATGTAGCGCGTCAGCCGCGGGCCGACCCAGTCCCTCTCCCAGGGCTCGATGTGCATGTCCGAGATCCATTCGAGGAACTGGACGAGCGATGCGAGGACGAACGCCACGCCCGCCCACGGGTGCAGCAGCCGGGCGACGGTGAGGCCTCCGAAGAGGTGGGCCATCCAGCCGAAGACCGGCGTCCAGATCGGGAGTCCGGTCAGCATCGAGACGACGAACGTCAGGGCGACCGTCCAGTGCATGAGGCGCGAGAACAGGCGGTGCCGGACGATCTCGGCGCCGACGACGACGTCTTCGCGCCGCCGCCCGACGATCATCGCGGAATCCATGGGGGCACGCGGGGCTGCGGAGCTCATCGGAGTTCCTCCAATCTGCGCTCAGGCGGGCGGCAGGTTGACGTCTTCGTCGCTCGCGCCGCGCGCTTCCTTGGGTCCGTACTTCGTGTAGTGCGCGATGGCGCCGGCGACGGCGCCGAACATCGCGATGACGCCCAGCGGCCGCAGGATCTTCTTCCAGAACTTCACGCCCCAGGGCACGTGCGGATCGGCGGGCAGCTGGTACCACTCGGGATGATCGCCGTGCGCCAGCACCGTGACGACCGCGGTCCCGTGAACGCCCTGCGGGTCGTAGACGGCGGCCTGCGCGAAGCCGAGCCCCTTGAGCTGGTCCACGCGTCCGTGCGCGAGCTGGAGCATGTCCTCCTTGGTGCCGAAGTGGAGGCACCCGGTCGGGCAGGCCTTGATGCAGGCCGGCTCGAGGCCGACCGCGACGCGGTCGACGCACAGCGTGCACTTCGCCATCTTCCCGGTGGTCTGCGAGAAGCGCGGCACGTCGAAGGGACACCCCGTCTCGCAGTACTTGCAGCCGATGCACTGGTCCGGATTGACGTCGACGATGCCGTTGTCGTACTGCACGATGGCGCCCGGCGCCGGGCAGGCCGCGAGGCAGCCCGGCTCGTCGCAGTGCATGCACTGGTCCTTGCGCATCAGCCAGACGAGCCCGCCGTCGAAGTCGCGCTCGTTGAAGCGGATCAGGTTCCAGTACTCGGGATGCAGAGTGGGGAGCGTCTGGTAGGTCCCGACCTGCTCGGTGGCGACCGGCCTCAGGTCGTTCCATTCCTGGCACGCGACCTCGCACGCCTTGCAGCCGATGCAGGTCGTCGTGTCGATGTATTTGGAAACCGTCGCCGCCGTCCGCATTCCGGAGAGGCTTCCCCAGACCGAAGCGGAGGAGCGGCGAATCTCGAGGCTCATGGCTCTCCTCCCTTCACGCTTTCTCGAGCCGGACGAGGAACGTCTTGAATTCCGGAGTCCAGGTGTTCGGGTCCATCGCCGAGGGCGTCAGGAAATTCGCGAGCGGGCCGGTGTGGCCGCCGGCCGCCTCGTAGCCCCAGTGCAGCGGGAAGCCGATTTGCCAGAGGTCCTTGCCGTCGACCTTCATCGGTCTCAGACGTTTCGTGACCATCGCCACGCCCTCGACCTTTCCCCGGGCCGACGTCACCCTGACCTTCGATCCGTTGGCGATCCCCTTCTCCCTGGCGAGCGCCTCCGGGATCTCGACGAAGAAGGCTGGCTGGAGCTGATTCAGGACCTGCGTGTGCTTGGTCCAGTAGTGGTAGTGCTCGGTCAGGCGATAGGTCGTGCAGATGATCGGGAAGTCCGACGCCTTGCCGTAGACGTCCTTGTCGGACGCGAAACGCTTGGTGGCCGGATTCGAAGTCACCTTCGGATGGAGCGGGTTCGCGATCGGCGCCTCGACGGCCTCGTAGTGCTCGGGGAACGGGCCGTCGTTCAGGGCCGGAGCGTAGAGGCGTCCGACGCCTTCGGCGTTCATGATGAACGCGCCGAACTCGCCGGGCGCCGAATCCGGCTTGATGTCGGGCACGTCGCCGACCCACTTCTCGCCGTTCCAGACGATGCCCGGCCGCGACGGATCCCAGGCCTTGCCCTCGGCGTCCGCCGACGCGCGGTTGTACATGATCCGGCGGTTGGCCGGCCACGAGAAGGTCCAGTTGGGGTACATGCCGAGACCCGTCGGGTCCGCGGTCGAGCGGCGCTGCGCATTGTTCCCGGCTTCGGTGTAGACGCCGAGGTGCAGCCAGTTCCCGCACATCGTCGAGCCGTCGTCCTGCAGCTGGCCGAAGTTCTCGAGCTGCTGGCCGGCCGTGCGGATCATCTTGGTCTTGTCCTTGGGGTCGGGGATGTCGAAGAGCGCCTTCCCGTTGATCTCCTTGAGCGCCTCGCCGAGGTCGGGCGCCGCCGGATTGGTGTACGACCAGTTGACGTTGAGCACCTGTTCGGGCAGCGCACCGCCCTCCTTCTTGTACAGGTCGCGCACCGCGAGAAAGATCCGGGCGAGGATCTCCTGGTCGGTCTTCGCCTTGCCGGGCGGGTCCAGGGCCTTCCACTTCCACTGCAGCCACCTGGCCGAATTGGTGAAAGTGCCGTCCTTCTCGGCGAAGCCGGACGCGGGAAGCTGGTAGACCTCCGTCTGGATCTTCGAGGTCTCGGGACCTCCGTATTCCTTGGGCGCCCTCCAGAAGGTGGCCGTCTCGATCTCGTAGTTTTCGCCGACGATCAGCCACTTGAGCTTCGAAAGCGCGTTCAGCATCTTCGGGACGTTGGGGCCGATGCCGACGGGGTTCATCCCGAACGTGATGAGGCCCTCCGGTCCGGGCTCGTCTCCGCCGACACGCTTCGAGGAGCCGCGGTACATGTCGTCGTAGATGTACATCCAGGAGTAATTCCCGTCGACCTTGGGCAGCCAGTCGTAGCCCCAGTCGTTGTCTTTGGTGGCGTTCTTGCCGTACTGCGCCTTCAGCAGCGACACCATGAACTTCGGGTAGTTCTGCCAGTAGTTCATCGACGCCCAGGCCTGCTTGTTGAGCGTCGTCGGCGTCGCGTCCTCGAGGTACTCCTTGAGATTCGTGCGCGGGCCGGCCGGTGTCTTCAGGTAGCCCGGAAGGATCTCGAATGTGCCGGCCATGTCGGTCGCGCCCTGGATGTTGGAGTGCCCGCGGAACGCGTTGACGCCTCCGCCGGGACGCCCCACATTGCCGAGAAGGAGCTGCAGCATCGCGGCCGCGCGGATGATCTGGACGCCGGTGGAGTGCTGGGTCCAGCCCAACGCATAGGTGATGGTCCCGCAGCGCTGCGCGTTGCCCGTGGACGTCACGATCTCGCAGACCTTGAGGAACGTCTCCTTCGGGGTGCCGCAGATTCTCTCGACCATCTCGGGCGTGTACCGGTCGACGTGCTTCTTCAGCAGCTGGAAGACGCAGCGCGGGTTCTGCATCGTCGGGTCGAGGCCGTACGCCTTGGACTTCGGGTCGGCCTCGTACGCCCACGCGGTCTTGTCGTACGTACCGGACGCCTCGTCGAATCCGGTGAAGAGGCCGTCGTCGAAGCCGAATTTCTCCCCGACCAGGTAGGGGCCGTTGGTGAAGAGCTTCACGTACTCCTCGTGGAAGCGCTTCGTGTCGATCGCGTAGCGGATGATGCCGAGCAGATACGCGACGTCCGAGCCGGCGCGGATCGGCGAGTAGAAATCGGCGACGGAGGCCGTCCGCGTGAAGCGCGGATCACAGACGACGAGCTTCGCGCCGCGCGTCTTCTTCGCCTCGATGAACCACTTGAACCCGCAGGGATGGTTCTCGGCCGGGTTCCCGCCCATCGCCAGAATGACGTCGGCGTTCTTGATGTCGACCCATCCGTTGGTCATCGCCCCGCGTCCGAACGTGGCGGCCAAACTGGCCACCGTCGGGCCGTGTCAAACCCGGGCCTGGCTGTCCCGGTACGGCACCCCCAGGGCCGTGATGACCTTCCACTGGAGCCAGTTGAACTCGTTGGTGTCGGTGCAGCCGCCGATCATCGCGATGCCGGGCGTGCGATTGACGGTTTGCCCCTTCGCGTTCTTCGCCACGAAGGTTCGATCGCGCGTGTCCTTGATGTGCCGCGCGATCTCCTTGATCGCGTCGTCCCACGAGATGTCCTCCCAACGATCCTTGCCGGGGCGGCGCACCTTCGGCGACAGCAGGCGGTTGGGGTTGTTGATGTCCTCGCGAAGCGTCGCGCCCTTCGGGCAGAGTGTTCCGCGATTGATCGGATGCTCGGGATCGCCTTCGACGTGAACGACGGCGGCCGTCGCGTTCTTCGCCTTGTCCCCCAGCGTGTGGATGATGACTCCACACGAGACCGCGCAGTAGGGACAGGTACTTCGAGTCTCGGTAGTGCGGGAGATCTTGAACTGCCGCATTTCCGCTTCGGCGGTGGAGACGTCGAAGCCGAGCGCGATGCCGGTTCCGAGACCCGTGGCCTTCAGGAACCCTCGACGCGTGACCTCCATGGGGCCCTCCCGGGGTCCTTACCCCTTGCAAAGGGTGCGCCGGTATCGAATTCAATTCCTCGGCGGGGGACAAGTCAAGAGAAGGTTGCGAAGGGTCACGCGGGCGGGAGCCCCACCTCCCGCCCGCGGAGATCGCGAATCAGAAGTTGTACAGACCCGAGAAAGCCCACTGGTTGCCGGTCGTGGTCGCCTCGAGCACACCGGTCTTCAGCTTGTCGCGCATGTACTCGAGGCCGAAGGCGAGCGGCCCGCACTTCCACCGAAGCATGCCCACCAGCATCTCGTTCTTCATGCGCCCGGCGGGGCCGACCGCGGCCAGCACGTCCGCGTTCTTGGGGTCGTCGAGGCCCCCGAACAGGAACACGCTCCAGATCGGGGTGATGTCGAAGCCGATCTGGGCCCAGCCGCCCTTGTCGAAGATCTTGCCGAACTGGTTGATCGTGGAGAATTGCTGGCCGATGTTGTGGCCGGCGTAGCCGTTGCCCTGGAGCATGAACGGCCCGAACTGGAACTTGGCGCCGACCTCGACGACCGAGCCGTTGAGCTTGTCGTTGGGCGCGACCGCACCCGGTCCCGAGAGGTCCTTCTGGTCGTAGTGGCCGACGATGTAGGTGCTCCAGGAGCCGTGGTCGCCGGCCTTGCCGCCGAGGTTGAAGCGTGCCTCGAACTGCGGCGAGGCGGCGTTGCCCGCGCTGTCGAAGTTGATGCAGTTGTTCGTCGTGGTGCACTCCGGGCCGTTCCACGAGCCCGACATCACGGCGACCACCATGTCGGCGGCCACCACCGCGTCCTTGGGCGTCAGGTTCTGGTACACGAAGATCCCGGGAAAGCGCCAGCCGATGTCGCCCGCCGAGCCGTATCCGAGCGGGAACGCGATGTGCGCGAGCGAGACGGCGGTGTTCCCGAAGAGCGGCGCCCACTGCTGCCCCATGCGGATCGTGGTGCTGCCGTTGGTGAAGTCGAGGAAGCCGAGGCGCAGCCGCGGAATCTCCTGCTGTCCGCTGAACGCGCCGGTGCCGTTGTTCCCGCCGAAGAAGTCCGTCTCGATGGTCGCGTTGACCTTCCAGTTGCCGATGACGTTGGGCCCGTTGAAGACCATGGTCAGGCGGGTCTGGCGCACGTCGCCGCCGCCGAACCAACAGTCGACCTTGCAGTTGGGCGGGTTCGGATACTCGGCGTTCTGTCCATTGCCGAAGGTGAACTGCTGATCCTGAGCGAATGCCGTGAAGCTGACGAAGCCCTTGAGGGTGAGGGAGCCGGCGCCTCCGATTTGCAGGGTCGCCTGTGCCGAGGCCGCCGCCGCCAGGAGGGCCAGGCACGCCGCGACGACCGTTGAGCGAATTGCGAACCTCATGACTGCTCCTTTTCCTAACTCCGAGGCTGGGGTCGCGTCGCGTCGGCGACGACGCGACAGAGCGGGAGTCGGGCCGTCAGGGAGGTCGGCGCTCCTTCAGCCTCCAGGAGCAGGCGGTATCACCGCACCTGGTCGCGGCCTGCCGGGGCCTCGTCGGTTTCGCCTTGCGCATCACCGCACCGGCCGTCCGCGCCGAATCTTAACCCCAACTTCAGGCGCAAGGGAGTCATTTCACGGAGCCGAAGGTGAAGCCGGCGATGAACCGGTCGAGGAACAGGTTGTAGAGGATCCCGATCGGGAGGCTCGCGACGAGGCAGGCCGCCATGAGGGAGCCCCAGTAGTAGACGTCGCCCCGGACCAGGAAGATCGGGACGCCGACGCCGATCATCTGGTTCGCCTCGGGCGAAATGAAAGTCAAAGCGTACACAAACTCCTGCGTCACCAACGTGAAGCTGAAAATCACGACCGTCAGGATCCCGGAAACCGAAATCGGCACGACCATCCGAAGAAAGGCCCCGAACCGCGTCAGGCCGTCGACCATGGCCGCGTCCTCGAGCTCCCGCGGGATGGACTTGAAGAAGCCCATGAGGAGCCAGATGGAGAAGGGGATGGTCATGCTCGGATAGACCAGGACGAGCGAAAAGATCGAGTCCTGCAGCCCGAGCAGCCCTACGACCCGGGACAGCGGGATGAACAGGAGGGTCGGCGGGATCAGGTAGGTCAGGAAGATCGCGATCCCGAGCCGCTCGCCCCAGCGGCCTGTCAGGCGCGCCAGGGAATAGGCCGCCGGCACGGCGACGAGCAGGGTGATCGCGACGACGATCCCGCCCACGAGCGCGGTGTTCCCGAGCCAGCGCAGGAAGCGGGTCTGCGTGAAGAGGAAGCGCACGTGCTCGAACGTGGGGGGGAGGTTGAACTTGAACGGGTTGTTCTCGACCGTGTAGAGGTCGATGTTCTGTTTGAAGGCGGCGATCAGCATCCAGAAGAACGGGAACGCGAGGGCCCCCGTGAAGAAGACCAGGACGCCGACGTGCAGCAGCCTTCCGGCCACCCTTCGCCCGGGCGCCCGCACGCTCACACGACCTCCGCGCGGTGCGCCAGCCGAAGCATCCCGTAGGCGACGAGCACGAGCACCGGGACGAGGAAGAGCGAGATCGCCGCGCCCGCGGCGAGGTCGCTGCCGGCGATGCCGGTGGCGAAGGCGAGCGACGGCAGGGTCTGGGTGGAGTCGTAGGGTCCGCCCGCGGTCAGGATGTAGACGACCGTCATGTCGGTGAACGTGAAGATGATTCCGAAGAGGACCGCCACGGACAGGATCGGCGTCATCATCGGCAGGTTGATCTGGAACGTCGTGCGCCAGAACCCGGCGCCGTCGATCGCCGCGGCTTCCGGGATCTCCTTCGAGATCGCCGAGCGGCCCGCGAGCATGATCACGGTCGAGAACGGGATCAGCCGCCAGCAGTGGACCAGGATGACCGAGGCCATCGCGAGGTGGGGCTCTCCCAGCCACATCGGCGTGTTGAAGGGCTTGACGAGGTGCAGCGCGACGAGCACCCACGTGATCACGCTGTAGATCGAGTCGAGGATCCACTTCCAGCCGATCGTGCCGAGCGAGACGGGCGCGACCCACGGGAGGAGGATGAGGAAGCGGACGAATCCCCGTCCGCGGAACGGCTTCTCGAGGGCGATCGACAGGATGTTCGAGCAGACGATGACGATCGCCTGGGCGACGAGCGTGAAGACGATCGAGTTGCGCAGCGCCTTGCGGAAGCTGGGACTCTGCAGGATGCTCCGGAAGTTCTCGAGCCCGACGAGGTGGAAGCTGGTGCTGCCGATGCGCGCGTCGCTGAACGCGTAGAGCACCGCGAGCCCGAACGGGACCGCGATCAGGAGCAGGATGTAGAGGACGGCCGGCGCGAACATCGCGACGCCGAGAAACCGGCCCTGGCCGGGGTCGCCGGGCGCGGCCGCGGGTCTCATCGCCAGACTTCCCTGGGGGGTCGCCCCGCCGTGCGCTTGCCGGTCGCGCGGTCGTAGAGCTTCAGGTGCCGCTCCGTGACGGCGAACGCGTGCACGGTGCCGGGCTCGTACCGCGCGACGAGCGTCGACGGCATCCGGGAGATGACCTTCTTGCCGTCGAAGGGGCCTCCGTCGAGCGCGCCGTACACGACGCGTTCCGATCCGAGGTACTCCTCGTGGGTCACGCGGAGACCGATCGGGACGTACGGGCCCTCCCGGTCGTGCGCGCGCAGGTGCTCCGGCACGGCCGCGCGGCCGGCCAGGACGGCGACGGGGAAGAAGTGCTCGGGGCGGAAGCCGACGATCAGGTCGTCCCTCTCCACGAGGTTCATCGGCGGCGAGCCCAGGAACGTCGCAACGAAGGTATCCGCGGGCTCGTCGTAGACCTCGGCCGGGGTGCCGATCTGCCGCACCTCTCCGAAGTTCATGACCACGATCCGATCGCCCATGGCCATCGCCTCGACCTGGTCGTGCGTCACGTAGATGGTGGTCGTGCGGACGCTCTCGTGGAAGCGCTCGAGCTCCTCTCGCGCCGAGGCCCTCAGCTTCGCGTCGAGGTTCGACAGCGGCTCGTCGAGCAGGAACACCTCCGGCTCGCGGACGATCGCGCGCGCGAGCGCCACGCGCTGCCGCTCCCCGCCGGAGAGCTCGCGCGGCTTGCGGTCGAGGAGGCGGCCGATCCCGAGCAGGCCGGCGGCCCACTCGACCTTCTTCCGGTGCTCGGCCCTGGGGATGCCCTGCGCCTTCAGGGGGAAGGCGATGTTCTTGTAGACGGTCAGGTGCGGATACAGGGCGTAGCTCTGGAAGACCATCGCGATCCGGCGCTCGCGCGGCGTCAGATCGTTGACGACCCGTCCTCCGATCCGGATCTCGCCCGAGGTCGGCGTCTCGAGCCCCGCGATCATCCGGAGGAGAGTCGTCTTCCCGGAGCCCGACGGCCCCAGGAAGACCAGGAACTCGCCCTCCTCGGTCGCGAGGCTGACGTCGTTGACCGCCCCGAGCTCGCCCTGCTTGAAGACCTTGGTGAGGTGTCGCGTTTCGACGATCGCCATTGCGCAGCGGCTCCGTTTCCTTTCGTCTCCCGCGGCGTCGGGATCGCCGAACAAACAAAGGCTCCGGCCGCGAGCCGCGACCGGAGCCTAGCCGAATCCGCTTCCGGGGTCAGCTACTTCCATCGGGCGAAGATGCGCTTGTACTCCGTTTCCGCCGCCTTCGCCGCATCCTCGGCGCTCTCGTCCCCGCGTGCGACCTTCGCGAACATCGTCGGAAGGACCCACGTGCTGAAGGCCTCCGCGATCCCGGCCGTGGCGTAGCCCGGATAGCCCACGTTGGTCGCCCAGTCGAGCACGTTGCCGAGGACCTTGTACTTGTCGGGCGGATTGGCGCGGTCGTCCTTCGCGATCAGGGTCTGCAGGTCGGGCACCGTCGAGGGGAAGCACGGGAAGTTGTAGAACTGCCCGGCGACGAAGCCGTCGCGGAAGTGGTCGATCCAGTCGATCAGGAACTTCTGCGCGCCGTCCTTGTTCTCGGCGAACTCCCAGATCACGTAGCAGTTCATGACGTGCTCGGCCGCGAGGCGGCGGACCGGCCCCTTGAGCGCCGGGCTGATCATGATCTTCGAGTCGATCGGCAGCTTCTCCCGTTCGGACTGGCGCGTGACCGAGATCGCGTTCTGGACGAAGCTGACGCGGCCCGCCAGCATGGCCTGGTTGTTCGACGGCGGCGTCCACGTGAAGACCTCGGCCGTCTCGGTCTGGGTGTAGAGCTCCTTGACGTACTTGAGCGCGTCGACCGTCTGCTTCGAGTTGATGGTGACGTTGCCGGCCTCGTCCTGCTCGGCGCCGCCGAAGGACCAGAGGATGGCGCGCAGCGCCATCGAGGTGTCGAGCTCCTGCGCGAGGCCGAGCCCGACGGGGTGGCCGGAGGAGTCCCGGATCTTCTTGCCGCCCTTCAGGAGGTCGTCGTAGGTGTCGGGGCCGTTGGGATACCCCGCCTCGGTCCACCAGTCCTTGTGCCAGTTGCCGGGGTCCGGCGTGTAGGCGTCGGAGAACGCGAAGTATTTCTTGGTCTTCGGGTTGTACGTGGACTTGTGCGCCAGGTCGATCTTCTTGCCGTGCTTCTTCTCGACTTCCGCGTAGACGTTGGTCATGTCGATGACCTGGCTCTCGTACGACGCGGGCGGCGAGAGGAGCATGAAGAGGTCGTGGCCCTTCTTGGCGGACGCCTCGGAGGCGGCCCGGGCGTTCAGGTCCACGAGGTTGATGTTGTCGACGACGACGTTCGTGTTGTTCTTCTGACCCCACTCCTTCACGTAGGTGCCGTTGAACCACGTGTCCCAGGCGGGGACGAAGTGGCTCCACTGAAGGATCTTCAGCGTCTTCTGCTGCGCGGCGGCTCGCGCGGGAAAGAGAAAATTCGCGCCCAACCCCGCGGCGGCGGCTCCGGCGCCGGTCAGCTTGGCGAACCGGCGGCGCGTGATCCCGGGCTTCCGGTGCTTGGTCATGGCTTCCTCCTCCGTTTCAGAAGTGGCGGATGTCCACGTCCTTGGTCTCGCGGATGAAGAGGGCCCCGATCACGAAGCTCATGAGCGCCACGACGATCGGGTACCACAGACCCGCGTAGATGTTGCCCCGGGACGCGACGATCGCGGTGGCCAGGAGCGGCAGCATGCCGCCGAACCAGCCGTTCCCGATGTGGTAAGGCAGCGACATGGACGTGTAGCGGATGCGCGTCGGGAAGAGCTCGACGAGGAACGCGGCGATCGGCCCGTAGACCATCGTGACGTAGATGACCAGGATGAAGAGGATCAGGATCGTCGTTCCCCAGTGGAGCGCCGACTTGTCGAACTTGTCGGGATAGCCGGTGGTCTTCAGCGCCGCCTTGTAGTCGTCCTCCTTGAAGCCGTGGAGCTCGACGCTCCCGATCTTCGTCACGACCGACTCGCCGTTCTGGGCCGGCAGCGACGTGAAGGAGAGCCCGTTCTTGGTCAGGAGGTCCTTCGCCTTGTCGCAATCGGAGAAGACGGTCTTCGGCGTCGGGAAGATGTGCATCCGGCAGTCCGTGGCGGCGACCGTAATCGGAGTCTTCGCCGCGTAATCCTCCAGCGCCGGGTTGACGTTGTGCGTGAGGGCCTTGAACAGGGGGAAATAGGTCGCCGCGGCGATCAGGCAGCCTGCCATGATGATCCACTTTCGTCCGATCCTGTCCGAAAGGGCCCCGAAGACGATGAAGAACGGCGTGCCAAGCACGAGGGAGACCGCAATCAGGATGTATGCCGTCAGGTAGTCGACCTTGAGGTAGATCGTCAGGAAGAACAGCGCGTAGAACTGCCCGGCGTACCAGACGACGCCCTGGCCGGCGGTCGCGCCGAACAGGGCCAGCAGCACGATCTTGGCGTTGGACCAGTTGGCGAAGCTGTCCGTCAGCGGCGCCTTCGAGCCCTTCCCCTGCGACTTCATCGCCTTGAAGATCGGGGACTCCTGCAGCTTCAGCCGGATGTAGACGGAGAACGCCAGGAGAACGAGCGAGACCAGGAAGGGGAGGCGCCAGCCCCACGACTTGAAGGTGTCGGCGCCCATCTTCCAGCGGCAGAAGCCGATGACCAGGAGCGCCATGAAGAGCCCCAGGGTCGCGGTAGTCTGAATCCAGGCCGTGTCGTAGCCGCGTTTGCCGTGCGGAGCGTGCTCCGCGACATACGTGGCGGCGCCACCGTATTCGCCGCCGAGTGCCAGACCCTGAAGAAGCCGCAGAAGAACGAGAAGGATCGGAGCGAGAAAGCCGATGGTCGCGTAGGTGGGCAGCAGGCCGACCGCCGCGGTCGAGGCGCCCATCACCACGATCGTGATCAGGAACGTGTACTTGCGCCCGACCAGGTCGCCGATCCGGCCGAAGAACAGGGCCCCGAAGGGCCGAACGAGGAACCCCGCCGCGTACGTGACGAACGAGGAGAGCAGCGCGGCGGTGGCGTTGCCGGGCGGGAAGAACAGGGCCGCGAAGAACGGCGCCAGGGTCGCGTACAGGTAGAAGTCGTACCACTCGAAGACGGTGCCCAGGGACGAGGCGAAGATGACCCGCTTCTCCGCGCCGGTGATGGTTCCGGCCGGGGGCTTGGTTTCCGCGACTGCCGTCGACATCGCTTCCTCCTTCAACTCACGACAAGAGAATCCGGGCGCAATCGAAAATTCGTGTGAGGGAGGAGACGGCGCCGGCGACGCGGATCCGGCCGGGCGCCGGCCCTCGGGCGTCGCATCCGTCCTGTCCCCTCGTCGAAACCTCGGCGGGCGTAGGCAATGGTCCGTCGACCTCGAAGTTTGCAAAGTCTTTTGCCAGACTTGATACAAGTCAAGGGGATTCGGGGCCGGTCCCGCCACCGGCGCCCCGAAGGCGCTCCGCGGACTAAGATGGCGATTCGCCGGTCCCCCGAAAGGAGGCGCCCATGGCCGATGCCCAGAGACCCGTGGTGGTCGCGGAGACGACCGAAGCGCAGATCGCGGTCCATTGGAAAGAGGAGGAGTACTACTCGCCTCCCGCCGGTTTCGTCGCGCAGGCGAACCTCAAGGACCCCGCGATCGACGAGCGCTTCGCGGAGAAGAACTTCCCGAAGTGCTTCGAGGAATACGCGGACATGCTCCGGTGGTCCAAGCGGTGGGACACCGTGCTCGACACGAGCGACCCTCCCTTCTGGAAATGGTTCGTGGGCGGGAAGCTCAACGCGAGCGACAACTGCATCGACCGGCACCTCGACAAGTACAAGAACAAGGCCGCATTGATCTGCGTGCCGGAGCCCGAGAGCGAGGACGCCCTGACGATCACGTACCGCGACCTCTACGTCCGGGTCAACGAGTTCGCCATGATGCTGCGGGACTTCGTGGGCCTGAAGGCGGGCGACCGGGTCACGATCCACATGCCGATGGTGGCCGAGCTGCCGATCACGATGCTCGCGTGCGCGCGGTTGGGAGTCGTCCACTCGGTGGTGTTCGGCGGATTCAGCGGCGAGGCCTGCGGACTCCGGGCGGCCGACTCGGGCAGCCGCGTGCTCATCTACATGGATGCCTACTACCGCGGCGGGAAGCTGATCGACCACAAGGCCGCGGCCGACATCGCGGTCACGACGGCGGCGTCGAACGGCCAGACGATCGACAAGGTCCTGGTCTGGCGGCGGTATTCGGGCAAGAACAGCTCTCCGACGCCGATGGTCCGCGGACGCGACATCTTCGTGGACGAGGTCGTCGGGAACTACCGCGGCAAGCGCGTGGAACCCGTGCCGATGGACGCGGAGGCTCCGCTCTTCCTGATGTACACGAGCGGGACGACCGGGAAGCCCAAGGGCTGCCAGCACCGCACGGGCGGCTACCTCTCCTACGTCACCGCCACGTCGAAATACATCCAGGACATCCATCCGACGGACGTCTACTGGTGCATGGCGGACATCGGATGGATCACCGGCCACTCCTACATCGTCTACGGGCCGCTCGCCCTCGGCGCGACGTCGGTCCTCTACGAGGGAGTGCCCAACTATCCGGACGCGGGACGCCCCTGGCGCATCGCCGAGAAGCTCGACGTCAACATCTTCCACACCTCGCCCACGGCGATCCGCATGCTGCGCAAGGCGGGGCCGGAGGAACCGAAGAAATACGACTACCACTTCAAGCACATGACGACCGTCGGCGAGCCGATCGAGCCCGAGGTGTGGCGCTGGTACTACGACGTGGTCGGCAAGCGCGAGGCGGTCATCGTCGACACGTGGTGGCAGACCGAGAACGGCGGCTTCCTCTGCAGCACCAAGCCGGCCCTCGATCGGATGAAGCCGGGCAGCGCCGGCCCCGCGTTGCCGGGCATCTACGCGGTCATCTACGACGAGCAGGGCCAGGAGGTCAAGGCGGGAAGCGGACGGGCCGGGAACATCTGCATCCGCAATCCCTGGCCGGGAATCATCCAGACGGTCTGGGGAGATCGCGAGCGCTTCGTCAAGCAGTACTACTCCAAGTACTGCAAGGACCCGAAGAGCCAGGACTGGCGCGACTGGCCGTATTTCGCGGCCGACGGCGCCGTGCTCTCCGCCGACGGCTACTTCCGGATCCTCGGACGCGTCGACGACGTGATCAACGTGGCGGGCCATCGGCTGGGCACCAAGGAGCTCGAGTCCGCGTGCCTGACCGTTCCCGAAGTCGCGGAGGCCGCGGTCGTCCCGGTCGTGGACGAGATCAAGGGCCGCGTCCCCGAGATCTACGTCGCGCTGAAGCCGACGCACGCGCCGAGCAAGGAGATCATCGAGCACGTCGTCTCGACGATCGAGACGATGATCGGCAAGATCGCGCGCCCGAAGACGGTGCACATCGTGCCGGACATGCCCAAGACGCGGTCCGGCAAGATCATGCGCCGCGTCCTGGCCGCCATCTCGAACGAGATGGAGATCGGCGACATCACGACGCTCGCGAATCCCGACGTGGTCGAGCAGATCCGCCTGGCGGTCCAGGGCCCGAAGAAGAGGGTCACCCGGGACAGCCTCGAGGACATTCGCCGCTTCGGCGAGATCGAGTAGCGGGCGCGGCCGGACGGGCGGGACGCTCAGGGCGCCGGCGCGGAGACCTGGAGCCCCTGCTCGAAGGCGGTCGGGACCTTGCGGTCGAAGAGCTCGAGCTCCCGTCGCGCGAGCGGCGCGCGGGGGTGCTTGATCTCCTCGTAGATCTTGACGCGATCCTCGAGCAGGTCGCGCCGCCACGGGAAGTGGGGCTCGAGCGGCTCGAGCGCCTCGGCCGCGCGGGCGGTCCCCAGGTAGTGTCCGACGTAGAGCCGCATGAAGTTGCGCTCGTCGTCGAGGAGCCACAGCGGGAGCGGCGGCGTCAGCATGTCGTAGATGAGCGGCGCGAGCTTCGCGTCGCGGGCCGGCAGATCGCCCAGGATCGCGAAGAACCGGCCCATGATGCTCGGGAGCGGCCAGGCGTCGACGCGGTAGCGTCCCATCGCGGCGGCGCAGGCCTGGTAGCACTCCGGGAACCGCCCCTGGCTCCAGAGATAGCGAGCGAGGATCGCGTCGGCCTCCGCCGGCTGATAGGGACGCAGCTTCGCGATCCAGTCGAGCGCCGCCTCGAGCCCGCCGTCCGCCATCCCCTCCGCGATCATCGCGATCTCGAGCGGTCCCTCGGGCTCCCACGGGCCGCTCGTGTACGCGGCCAGGACCTGCCGCAGGTCGCCGGCGAGGAAGGCCGTGTGCGCCGCGAGCCGCGGGACATCGTCGGCGCTCTGCGGCGGCGGCGGCTGGAGGCCCTCCTCGGTTCGCGCGACGACCGCGTTCCACCGGACGCGGTTCCAGTCGGGCGCCGGACCTTCGATCGCCGGCCGGTTCTCGCCCCGCGCCTGGGAGAGCACGCGCAGCTCGTCGCCCTGGAAGAGCCCGCCCTGTCCGAGGCTCCGCGCGAAGGCGAACTCGACGACGTTGCGATCGTCGCGGTTCACCCGCCCGGCCTCGGCGCGGACGATCGACCGCGTGAGCGAGTCGCGCGCGACGTAGTGCGCCAGGAAGCCCTCGAGCCCGACGACGCGCCACGCGTCGCGCATCGCGCTCGCGAACGGTTCCTGCGCGAGCCGCTTGCGCAGAGCGTCCGCGTCCCAGCGGATCGGCTTCTCCGTGCAGACGAGCAGGAGGTCGTCGGCCTTGCCGGAGAAGGTCTCGACGCTTCCGAAGACGCTGCCCAGCGTGGCGTAGACCGTGCGCACCGTCTGCGGGTCCACCTCGTACGCCTGGAGCCACTGGACGAAGATGCCGCCGGGCTCGAGGCGGTTCCGGACGGCCTCGTAGAAGTCCTTCGTGAAGAGGCTCGAGATCCCGGCGCGGTACGGGTTGCTCGGCTCCGAGAAGACGAGATCGTACTTGCGGCGCGTGGTCAGCAGGAGCTCGCGCGCGTCGCCGATCGTGATGTGGACCCTGGTGTTCGCCAGAACGCCGCGGTTGACCGGGGCGCAGTCGCGCGCCACGCCGAGCACCGCCGCCTCGAGCTCGGCGACGTCGACGCGCTCGATCGTCGGCAGCGTCCCGAGCCAGCCGGCCGTCGAGCCGGTGCCGAGACCGATGACGAGCGCGTTCTGGACGCGGGGATGGAGCGCGGCGCCCACCATCCCGCTCATGACCTGAGTGGCCGCGTCCTCTCGCGAGTTCCCGTCGACCTTGCCGTTGATGACGAACGCCGCGCCGCCGCGCGTCTTGAGGAGGGCCACGGCGCTCTCGCGCCCGTCGGCGTCCCAGGCGATCAGGCGGCGCTGGTCTCGCTCCCACACGATCACGTCGTTGGGCGCGGAGGACTCGAGGTGGACCCGGCCCGCGCCGATCGGGCTGTGGCGCCAGACCGAGGTCGGCCCGGTCGAAAAGAGCATCGCGACGCTCGCCGCGATGCCCGCGAGCGGCAGCCAGGCGCCGGAACGGCCGGCGGGTGAGCCGGTGCGCCGCGACGATGCCGCGTGCCGGCCCGAGAGCCAGAGCGTCCAGGCGCTGAGGACGGCGAGCATCAGGATGACGGCCTTCCAGCTCCCGGTCGCGTACAGGATCGGGAGCAGCCCGAAGCCGCCGGCGAGCGAGCCGCCGATCGCGCCGAGCGTGTTCCAGGCGTACGCGAGGCCGACGTCCTCTCCGACGCCCTTGCGCCCGCGCCCGAGGAGACCCACGAGCTGCGGGAACTGGAACCCCGCGACGAGCGCGGCGGGCAGGACCACGAGGATCGTGACCTGCGTCCAGGTCAGGATGTATCCGGAGAAGCCGTAGACGCCGAGCGGCCGGGAGAGCGCGGCGAAGATGGCGATGCGGTCGCCGACGGCGTAGGGGAGCGCGAGGCAGGCGGCCTCGAGCGCGGTCGTGGCGGAGAGCGCGGTCAGCGTCGAAAAGCCCGCCGGGCGCGTCCGCGCGAGGCGGCCGTACGCGGCGGCGCCGAGGCCGATGCCGGCGAGCGCGACGGCGAGGATCAGGCCGAACGTGTACGTCGAGCCGCCGAGGAGCGGCGCGAGCATGCGGTACCAGACCAGCTCCATCAGGGTGAAGGCGAACCCCACGATGCAGGACGCGGCGAGGACGAAGGCACGCGGCGCGGCGGAGGGTTCGGTCGGGGCGACCGGCGCGGCGGCGTCCTCGGGGACCTCGGCGTCGCGGATCACGATCTTCTTGCCGAGCGCGACCGCGGCGAGCCCGATCGCCGCGTTGAAGACGCAGGCGGCCCACAGGGTCTCGCGCGTGCCGAGCGCCTCGAGGAGCCAGAACGTCGAGAGCGCCGTCCCGACCACGGCGCCGAGCGTGTTCGCGCCGTAGAGCACGGCCATGCGGCGGCGGTCGGCGTCGTCGTCGGTCTCGACGGCGCGGGAGGCGGCGGGCAGCGTGCCCCCCATGAGGAAGGTCGGCACGAGGAGCACGAGCGCCGAGAGGATCAGCCGGACGACGGAGCCGAAGATCGGCCCCATCGTGATGGATCCGCCGAGCGCGAGGTACAGCCAGCGGATCAGCCAGAGGAGCCCGGGCGTCACCGCGGCGGAGGCGGCGATCCCGATCTCGAGCCGGCCGTAGAGCTCGAGAGGCCGCTCGGCCCGGTCCGCGACGCGCCCGAGGACCCGGCTACCGAGGCCTAGGCCTCCCAGGAAGATCGCGACCACCGCCGCGGACGCCGCGGTCGAGAATCCGAACACCAGCCGCAGGTCCCGCATCCACGCGACCTGGTAGATCAGAGAGGAGAGCCCCGAGCCGAAGAGCAGCAGCGCTGCCCGCACGAGCCGCGACTTCTGGGAGGGCACGGCTCATTATGAGGGAGAGTGGCTGGTTCGCCCGCGCCGCAAGTCGTACAATCCAATGAGTGAAAGCATCCGGAAGCGTTCTGGACGGCCAGGTTCTTGGCCGGCTGGATCGCTGGCGGAAGGCGCGGGCGGTCTTCGTGCGGCCGGACGGTCCCGAGGCCGAGCGCGCCGTCGCCGCGGTGTATGGCCGAAGCTGGGTCCGCGCCCCGATGTACGGGCGCGCCCGGCGGCTGCTCGTCGAGCGCACTCCCGAGGCGTTCCTCGACGACCTGGCGGAGGCCCTGGGCCCCCTCGCCGACCGCGTCCGCGTCGCGCCCGAGGACATGCGCCAGACGAAGTGGGACGCCATGAGCCGCTTGCAGTCGCTGCCGCGCGCGCGCCGCGAGGTCCAGGCGCTCTGGCTAGCCGACGAGCTGACGACGGGGGAGTTCTTCGTCGAGTTCCAGCCGCTCTTCGATCTGAAGTCGGGGGAGCCGGTGGGCTACGAGGGACTCCTGCGCGGCCAGGGCCGCGACGGACAGCCCAAGCTCGCGGCGGAGATCTTTCCCGCGGCCGAGTCGCTCCAGCTCGAGAAGAGCTTCGAGCGCTTCTCGTGGACGTGCGTGCTCGAGGCGGCGAGCCGGATTCCCGAGGGCGCGATGCTGTTCCTGAACGTGAACCCGCGCCTCATCGAGCGCTCGGAGCACGCGCTCGCGGCGCTCGGCGAGGAGAGCGAGCGGCGCGCGTTCCCGTTCTCGCGCCTCGTGCTCGACCTGGTCGAAGTCGAGGAGCTGCCGTCGGTCGAGGACCTCGCGACGGCCCTCACGGTCCCGCGGGACCTCGGCGCGGTCATCGCGCTCGACGACATCACCTCGGGCTACGGGACGCTGCAGTTCTGCCACGCCCTCCAGCCCGAGTGGATCAAGGTGGACAGCGAGGTGACCAAGGGCATCGCGCGGGACCCGCGCCGCCGCGCGATCCTGAAGTTCCTGGCCGACCTCGCGCGCGAGTTCTCGTCGACCCTCATCGCCGAGGGAATCGAGTCCTCCGAGGACCTGGACATCTGCGCCGAGGAGGGCGTGGGCGCGGCGCAGGGCTATTTCCTGGCGCGGCCCTCCGTGCAGCCGCCGGCGCCGACGGAGGAGTTCAAGCTCTGGGTGGAGACGCGGCCGGAGACGAAGCGCTCGGCCTGACGGACCTACGCATGGACTCCGTCCGCCTGGACGTCTGGCTCGACGTCTCCTGCCTCTTCCCGACCCGCTCCCGGGCCAAGGCCGCCTGCGAGGGCGGCAAGGTGGACGTCAACGGCGCCCGCGCCAAGCCCCACCGCGAGATCCGGGTCGGCGACCGCATCGCGGTCTCGGGCGGCGGACCCGTGGGCGCGCGCCGCGAGCTGATCGTGCGGGGCCTCGCGGAGCGCTCGATCCCGAAGGCGAAGGCCCGCGAGCTCTACGAGGACGTGACGCCGCCGGCGCCGCCGGAACTCGTCGAGGCGCGCCGGATGGATCGGATGCTCACGCCGCGCGATTCGGGAGGCCGGCCGGACCGCCGCGACCGGCGGGAGCGCATCCGCTTCAAGCGCGAGCGGGACCGCTAGGGCGTCGGCGCTGACGCCGACCTGGCGGAAGTCGGAGGCGGTAGACTTCCTCCGTGGACTTCGACCTGCTATGCCCCTGCTGCAACGCGCGGCTCAAGATCGACCCCGAGCTGAAGGCGGTCATCGCGCACGAGGCGCCCAAGGTCCCGCGCAAGTTCGGCTCCGTCGACGACGCGATCGGGGCGCTCAAGGGCGCCGACGAGGAGCGCGAGAAGAAGTTCGCCGCGTCCGTCGAGGCCGAGAAGAGCAAGAAGGACGTCCTGAACCGGAAGTTCCAGGAGCTCTTCGAGAAGACGAAGGACGATAAGTCCAAGCCGGTCCGGGACATCGACTTGGACTAGTTGTGAGTTGTGAGTCGTGAGTTGTGAGTCGTCTGATTTGATAACTCATAACTCATAACTCATAACTCACAACTACCTCTGGTACCCCATCTCGCGAAGGAGCGCGATCCGCTTCGCGATCGGCGGGTGCGTCGAGAAGAGGCTCGCGAAGAATCCCTCCCGGTCGTTGAGCGAGCGGCCGCGCGGGTCCGCGATGCAGAGGTGCGCGATGCCCTGCTTGATCGACGGCGTCGGCTCGACCGCGTCCTCGATCTTCTGGAGCGCGGAGGCGAGGCCCAGAGGGTTGCGGGTCAGCTCGGCGCCGGACGCGTCGGCGAGGTATTCCCGCTGGCGGGACACGGCGAGCGAGACGATCTGCGCGACGAACGGCGCGAGGATGATCGACACGATCCACAGGATCCCGAAGAGCGCGGCTCCGGCGCCGCCGCCCCGGTCGGAGTTGCGGGACCGCCCGCCCCACCAGAGCCCGCGGCGGCTCCAGTCCGAGAGCAGGAGGATCGCGCCGGCGAGCGCCGCCACCACCGTCATGAGCCGCACGTCGTAGTTCTTGACGTGCGAGAGCTCGTGCGCGACGACTCCCTGCAGCTCGTCGCGGTCGAGCTTCTCGAGGAGGCCGCGCGTGACGGCGATCGAGGCGCGCTCCGGTCCGCTTCCGGTCGCGAACGCGTTGGGGTCGGAGTCCGGGATGACGTAGACGGCCGGCTTGGGAAGGCCGCCCGCGATCGCGATCTCCTCGACGACGTTGTCCAGCACGCGCTCTCTCGGGTCGGCGGGGTTCAGCGGGAGAGCGTGCGCGGACTCGAGGACGGCCTGGTCGCCGCCGTGGAGCGACCACCATGCGGAGAAGGAGCCCAGGCAGACGGCGCCCAGCGTGGCGATGGGCAGGCCCGGCGTCACGCCGGCGCCGTACAGGATCCCGTCGGCGCCGAGGCCCAGGATCGCGAGGAGGAGGAGAAATCCGAAGATGAACCAGCGGGTGTTGGAGAGGTTGCGCTGCTGCTGATCGAGGAGATTGGTCATGGGGAGGCGGGGTGGTTACGAGTCATTAGTCATTAGTCGTTAGTCATTAGTCATTAGCGGCTTCCTCGACTAACAACTAACGACTAATAACTAACAACTCGCCCTACGACTGCGTCCGATCCGACCGCAGGTTCAGATCCACCTTCGGCACCGCGCGCTCGGACTCGTCCTTGAGCTCGAAGAGCTCGACCGGCTGGAACTTGAACGCCTGGGCGATGAAGCTGTCGGGGAAGATCTGCTGCGCCGTGTTGAAGCGCGTCGCGATGTCGTTGTAGAACTGCCGCGCGAACCCGATCCGGTTCTCGGTCGAGGCGAGCTCCTCCATCAGCGACTTGACGTTCTCGTTCGCCTTGAGCGTCGGGTAATTTTCGGCGAGCGCGAAGAGCCGGGAGAGCGTCTGGGTCAGCGCGTTCTCCTTCTCCGCCGCGTCGGCGACGCCCCTCGCCGCCACCGCGCCGTTGCGTGCGGCGATGACCTTCTCGAGGGTGTCCTGCTCGAACTGCATCTCGCCCCTGACGGCGGAGACGAGGTTGGGGATCAGGTCGTGGCGGCGCTTCAACTGGACGTCGATCTGCTTCCAGCCGTTGGCCACCTGGTTGCGGAGGGAGATGAGGTTGTTGTACCGCCAGATGGCCCACATGGCGCCGATGACGGCGAGGACCACCAGGACCAGGAGACAGCCTCCGATGGCAGCCATGTGTTCCTTTTCCCTTCGATTCTACTTACGGGCGATCGACTCCGTCGGTTTATTTGGATTCCGGCGCGTTCAGGCGTTCAACCCCTGCCGCAGCTCGCGGGCCAGGATCTCGACGGCCGAGCGCGTCCCGCCGGTCAGCTTCTCCTTCCACATGCCCTCGGTCTCGAAGCGCTTGTCCCCGATCGACTCCGCCCAGGGGCGCAGGGCCGCGTCGAGCTCTCCGGCGGACCAGACGTCGCCGCCGCGCTTGCGCACCATCGCGATCACGTAGGGGACGATGCGGATGAAGGCCCGCAGCGACGCCGAGCTCTTGACGGAGTACTTCCGGCCGGCGAAGGCCGAGGGGAAGGCGCGCGCCGCCGCCTTGAAGTAGTTGAGGAAGAACCGCCGCGCGTTCTCGCGGAACTCGCGGGCGATCCGCCCGCCGGCCGTGTCGATGGCCGCGAACACGTCGCGCAGCTCGTCCGCCAGCGAGGCCTGGGTGACCGTCCCCTTGCCGATCCCGAGGACCTTGATCGAGCCCTTCAGCGGCGAGCCCTCGTCCTCGTTGAGCGTCCGGATCACGTCGTGGGCGGCGGCCAGGTTCTCGTCGCGATAGAGGCGGCGGCCGGCGAGCGAGATCAGGTGCGAGGGGTTCAGCTTGGTGTGCTTGCTGTTGATGGTGACGAAGAGCTCGACGATCTGGTCGGCGGTCAGGTTGTCGAAGACGACCGCCGGCACCTGGAAGTCGCGGAGGTTGTGCTTCTCGGCGATCTCGTGCAGGGCGAGCAGGCGGTGCTGGCCGTCGAGCGCCCGGAGAATCCCGGACTCCTCGGGAAGCTTGAGCGAGCCGGCGTCCGCCCGCCCCCCGGAGGGAACGAACTCGAGCCGCTTCTCCGAGACGAGGAGCACGCTGCCGGGGATTGCGGGGAGTGACCCGGAGTCGGCCTGCTGGAGGTAGTAGGTGACGAGCTCGTCGATCTTCTTCTTGATGATGGGGCGCTGGTAGGCCTGCTCGGAGGCCGCGATCTTCTTCTCGAGGAGGTCCCAGTTGACCCGCCCCGGATGGTGCTTGGGGGTCTTCGAGTGGCCGCGCGTGGTCTGGCTGCCGGGGCCGAACGAGAGCACCTCGAAGCCCACCAGGGACTGCAGATCCGCGCCCGAGAGCAGCGCCTCGTAGAACCGGACGCCGAACTGATTCAGGCGGAGCGAGGGAACCGAGATCATGGCCACCTCCTACGAGGACGCCCGGGGCACCGCGCCCCCCCGCCGCGGCCACAGAACGCTTCGCGGGGCCCGGAAAGGGTATACCGGGGTCCTCCTACTTGGAGCCAACTTTCAGAGGGACATGGAGAAGGGGGTAGGTCGGAGGGGGGGAGAGCCTTCGCCCCTGGCACCTATGACCGATGAACCATGACCGACGACCCCCCTACGGGGGCGAGACCGACTTCCAGTCCTGACCGTCGATCATCTGGTCGTGGATCTGGCCGGCGCCGATCAGGATTCCCTTGAGCTCGGCGGTCAGGATCCCGGCGAGCTCCGGCAGGGCGTCGGAGTGCGCCACCGGCACCGAACACTCGACCGACTTCTGTCCGAGGGAGGCGAAGAACGGGGAGGGGCGCCGCGTCCAGTCGGAGTCGCTGCGGCGGTGCTTGGTCATCAAAAACGCCGCGAGCCGGCGCTCGTCCCACGGCTCGGTCATGGCCCAACGGAAGTTCGCCCGCAGGCCCTTCTGCTCGATCTCGGGAGAGTCGCTGGCCAGGGAGATCGACATGGAATGGCATACACGATAGCATCCCGCCCGTTCGATCCGACAACGTGAACGCCCTACTCCAACCCGGTCTCTGCCTGCTCCTGCTGGCGAGTCCGTCCGCACCACCGCCGGCCGAGCCCGCCTCCTACGCCTCGCACCTGATGGTCGATCAGGAGGTGGTGATCAACTCGCGCATCGGCGGCATCGTCGAGAGCATCGCCGTCGACCGCGGCGCGGCGGTCACGCTGGGGCAGACCCTCGCGACGCTCGACCCGCGCGAGGCGGACGCCAACGTCAGGGAGGCCAAGGAGGACATGGAGCTCAAGCGGGCCGACTTCGAGCGGTCCCGGTCCCTCGCCGCCTCCAAGGTCGTGAGCGCCGCCGACCTCGACGAGAAGAAGGCTCAGTTCGAGGTGGCGCAGGCGCGCTGGGAGAAGGCCAAGACGCTCCGCGACTACACCGTGATCCGCGCGCCGTTCGCCGGCATCGTCACCGAGAAGTGGGCGCGCGTCGGCCAGAAGGTCATCGAGGACAAGGACGACCCTCTGTTCAAGATCACGGCGGTCGAGCCGCTCCTGGCCCGGATCTACCTGCCCGAGGAGGAGCTCCTGCGCGTCAAGGTCGGGGACCGCGTCGAGGTCGTTCCGGACCGATTCCCCGACGCGCGCACGACGGGAGAGGTCCAGTTCATCAGCCCTGCCGTGGACGCCGCCAGCGGCACTTTCCAGGTGGTGATCCGCGTGCGCCGCGAGCCCGCCCGCGTGGTGCTGCGGCCCGGCATCGCGGTCAAGGTGCGGTTCGCCCCGAAGACCGCCGCCGCCGCGCGCTGACCCCGCCGACCCGGCCGATGGGCGATGGCTGACCGTTCCCGCTTCTCGGCGCGCCTGCGGGGGACGTTCGATCGCGTGCTCGTGCACGACATCAAGAACATGTCGTTCCGTCTCCGGCTCCTGCTCTCCAATCTCGACGAGCATTGGGACGACCCGGAGTTCCGGCGGACGGTCCGGGACCTCCTCGCGTCCTCGGTGGAGCGGCTCGAGGACATCATCGGGCGGTTCGTGGCGCACGAGAACGCCCTGATCATCAAGGTCGAGCTCGACGTGAACGGGCTTCTCCGGCAGATCGCGGAGCGCCCGCCGCGGCGCTCCTCGGGTAGGGCGAGCGCCTCGTCGCCGCCGGTGACGCTCGCCCTCGGCGCGGTGCCGCGCATCTGGGGCGACTCGCACTACCTGGGGGACGCCTTCGGAAGCCTCCTCGAGAACGCCCTCGAGGCGGCGGCGCCGGAGGGCAAGGTCGTCGTTCGCACGTACGCCGGGCGCTCCGCGCGGCGGCCGCGGGCGATCGTCGAGATCATCGACAACGGCGCCGGCATGTCCGCGGAGTTTCTGCGGGACCGGCTCTTCCGTCCCTACCAGACGACCAAGCCGCAGGGCGTGGGTCTCGGTCTCGCGACGGCGAGCCAGATCGTCCGCTTCCACCGCGGCACGATCCGGATCCTTTCGCAGCCGGGCGGGGGGACGCTCGTCCGGGTATCGCTGCCCGGCGTCGCGGAGCCTGCGTGACGGTCCCGACGGCTTCCCTGTCGGATCTCGGCCGGATCGTGATCGTCGAGGACGATCCCGAGCTGCTCGAGCAGCTGACCTGGGCGCTGAAGGGCAAGTTCGCCGTCTCCGCGGCGCGCGACGCCACGCACGGGAAGGCGCTGTGCGAAAGTGATCCCGACCTCTACCTCTTCGACATGCGCCTTCCGCCGTCGGGACAGGTCCAGGAGGGGCTCGATCTGCTGAAGCACGTCCGCCGGCGTGACCCCGAGGCGACGGTCGTGATGATGTCGGGAGAGGGGGAGCGGCGGGACGCGCTGCGCGCGGTCGCGCTCGGCGCGTTCGATTTCTTTCAGAAGCCGATCGACACGGCGGAGCTCATGGTGATCCTGAATCGCGCCCTGGAGCGCCGCCGGCTCCTCTCCGAGAACCGCGAGCTCCGGAGGACCGCGGCGGAGCCGGAGCCGGCGGGCGGGATCGTCGGCCGGAGCGCGCCCATGCAGCGGCTTCTGCGCGACCTCGAGCGCGTCGCGGGGAGCGACGCCACGGTCCTGATCGTCGGCGAGAGCGGCACCGGCAAGGAGCTCGCGGCGCGCGCGATTCACGCGCGGAGCCCGCGGCGCGACCGGCCGTTCGTGGCCGTCAACGCGGCCGCGCTGCCGGAGTCGTTGGCCGAGGCGGAGCTGTTCGGTCACGAGCGCGGCGCTTTCACGGGCGCCGTCGGCTCGCGTCCGGGACGCTTCGAGCTCGCGGAGGGCGGGACGCTGTTCCTCGACGAGATCGGCACGCTCTCGGCGGCGGTGCAGTCGAAGCTCCTGCGCGTTCTCGAGAGCCGCGAGATCGAGCGCCTCGGAGGCCGCCGGTCGATCCCCGTCGACTTCCGCCTCGTCTCGGCGACCAACGAGGACCTCGAGGCGCGCGTCGCCGCGGGCACGTTCCGCGAGGACCTCTACTACCGCATCCATACCGTCCCGATCGCGATCCCGCCGCTGCGCGAGCGCGCGGGAGATCTCCCCGTGCTCGCGGAGTACTTCATCGAGCTCTTTGGCAAGCGTCACGGCAAGCCGGGACTCAGGCTGTCGCCGGCGGCGCTCTCGCGCCTCGAGGCGCATCCCTGGCGCGGGAACGTGCGGGAGCTGCAGCACGTGATCGAGATGCTGGTGCTCTTCTCGGACGCCGAGGTCATCGACGAGGCGGACCTGCCCCGCGCACTGCGTCGGCCGACCCCGGGCGTTTCGCCGGCTTCGGGGCCGGCGGCCTCGGCTTCGACTTCTCCGCGGGGCTTCGCCGCCGCAGTCGAGGACTTCGAGAGGACGCTCCTGAAGGACGCCATCGCCGCGGCCGGAGGAGTCAAGGCGGAGGCCGCGCGACGGCTCGGCCTCGACGCCAACCAGATCAAGTACCTCTGCCGGAAGTACGGTCTCTAGAGAGGTGAAAAAATCATCCGCGGTTGAAGAAGGATTCAACCGCGGCGCCTTCTTCCGGAGCCGTGTTTAGCGCAAACCCTTGGCCAGTCTAGACTTCGTGGACGGCGATCCTCCTCGCGACGTTGGCCCGACGCTTGCCTCTAGGAGATGGCATTAGGGAGGGAAAGAGATGTCAAACGAAGTGAAGATCAAGCTGACCGACGCCCAGAAGGCGAAGATCAAGGAAGCCACCGGTAAGGACCTGCCCGAGATTCGTGTCGAGTCCTTCGGCGGCGCTCCGGCCGCGGCGCCCGTGACGTCGCGGGCGACCACGAAGGCGCCTCTCCGCGCCGGCACGAAGGCTCCGACTCGCGCGGGCGCGAAGGCTCCGACTCGTGCGGGCGCCAAGGCTCCGACTCGCGCGGGCGCGAAGGCTCCGACTCGCGCGGGCGCGAAGGCTCCGACTCGCGCGGGCGCGAAGGCTCCGACGCGTGCAGGCGCGAAGGCTCCGACGCGCGCGGGCGCGAAGGCCTCGTTCAAGGCCTCCTTCAAGTCCATCTAGTCCCCGACTCGATCGCGATTCCAAAGCGCCCCGCTCCGGCGGGGCGCTTTCATTTGGGACCGCCTACCAGATCGTGGACTGGGCCCAGCGCTTCAGGACTCGCCAGGCGCGCGAGGCATAGGACGCGCGCCGGCCCAGGATCTTCGCGTTTCCCGTCATCCCCGCGACGAGGCCTCCATCGGCGTTGTCGAACACCGCGACGGCGACGAACTGCTCCGGACGCGCCTGGGGAGCCGCGGGATCCGAGGCGCTCGACGCGGTGGCCGGCTGCGCCAGCGCGGCGGGGGCGAGCGAAACGATCCGTCCGCGGACCGGCGCGGGATGGCCTCGGAAGAGGGCCGAGACCGGCGCATTCGGCTCGAGGTCGTCGAAGAGGCGCTCGGAAACCGGGAGGTCGGCGGCGACCGTTCGATCCGCTCCCACCTCGGCGAGGAGCGATCCCCCGAGGACCGCCCGTCCCTCGAGGTCCCCGAGGCGGGGCGTGAGCACGCGTCCCGCGATGGGGCTCCGCACGGTCAGCAGTTCCTCCCGGGCGCGGCCGCTGCGGAGCGCCGCGTCGATCGAGGCGCCGCGGGTCTCGGACTCGAACACCCTGCTCGCCTCCGCCCCCTCTCGCCCGCGGGCGAGCTCCGCGCGCATCCGCTCGCGCTCGGAGGTGAGGCGGACGTGTTCCTCCGCACTCTGAGGGCTCACCAGCTGGAGGACGGGTTGGCCCGGCTCGACGCGCTCGCTCTCCTGCACCAGCACGCGCGCGACGACGGCGTCCTCCGGCGCCTCCAGCCGCACGGCCGTCAGCGGGCGCAGCGTCGCGGGTGCGCCGAGCGTCCGGCGGCTCCACGGCACGAACAGGAGGACCGCGAGAAGGACGGCGGCGACGATCAGCGGCCGGCGGAACTTGGCGGACATGGTGAGCTCCTTCTTGTCCAGGTATACGAGGCGGAGCGTTCGCATGAGCAGCCGCACGCGCTTGCGGAAGATGGCGTAGAGCGTGACCAGCAGGAGGACGACCGCCCAGTTGGGGAAGTAGTGGTAGTAGAGGTTGTAGAAGATGCCGGCCACGAACCGCATGATGACGACGACCCACGCGAGGGCGAGCGTTCCGTAGATCCAGTAGATCCGGCGCTTCCGCCGCGACACGACGGGGACCTCGACCGGGAGCCGCAGCACGTACCGCTGGAAGGCGGCGCCGACGTAGGCGAAGGACTCCTCGCGCAGCGAGGGGACCTCCACGAGGGTCGTCAGGGCGTAGTAGCCGTCGATCTTGATGAGCGGGTTGATGTTCAGGAAGATCGTCGACACGCCGGTGTAGAGCATGGTCTTGAAGGCGAAGTCGTGGAGCACCGTGTCCGGGTAGGACACGACCCAGCCCACCGTCGCCAGCGAGCAGATCCACGCCTCGATGTAGATGCCCGCCGTCGTGACCCAGAGCTCGTGCCAGCGGTTCGTGAAGAGGAGCGAGTCGGTCGTGTTGCAGTAGAAGGCCGGCGTGGCGTAGACGAGCGCGATGCCGATGTCGTGGACCTCGCCGCCATAGAGGTGCGTCACGTAGCCGTGGGCGGCCTCGTGGAACGCCCCGATGAACGTGATGATGAGGATGAACTGGACGATCTCGAGGAAGGGCTTCTCACCCAGCGCGTAGACGACCTTCGTGCCGCCCCAGACCTCGCCCCAGTGGACGACGATGACGCCGACCGTCCACGCGAAGAAGACGCAGCCGGCCGCCACCACGGCCGGTGACCAGAGCCAGCGCACGTACTTCAGCGTGCTCTGCAGGAAGTCGTAGGGGTCGACGACGTGGAACAGGATGAAGAAGGGGTTGAAGCCTTCCGCCTTCTCCTCGGCGGCGCGTTTGCGGGCCGACCGGGTGCCGGCGAGGAGCTGCAGGTTTCTCTCCGCCGCCGACTTCTCGATGAAGTCGATGCTGCGCAGCATCTCCTCGTATTCGGGAACCAGCGTCGGGTCGAGCGGATCGTTGGGAAAGAGCGCCTGGTAGTCGTGATGGATCTCCGCCGGCGTCCGCGTGCCGTCGAACAGCTGGATCAGCCCCCACTGGCCGTCGTCGAAGTTGTAGTACGCGGTCGCGACGGGGTCCTTCACGACCCACTTCACCTCGCCCATCTGGACCAGGCGGCGGATCACCAGGTCCTTGCGGAGCGCGGGCCGGTTTCCGGCGGCGCCGTGGCGGGCCGCCAGCGCGGCCGCGGTCTCCTCGAGCCGCGCCGCGGCGATGAGCCGGCCCTTGGGGGCGGCGGCGGCGTCGGTTACGGCAGGAGCGGCCAGATCTTGTTCCAGAGGTAACGCGCGGGGCGGCGGAAGAGCGCCGTGAACACGCTCCGCGTCCCGACGGACACCTTTCCGGTGCCGAGCATGCCGGTCTTGAGAGCGCCGTCCGGATTCGGGATCGAGACCTCGGCGATCAGGAATCGCTCCTCGCCGTCCTGCCGAAGCCGCGCGCCCACGCGGTCGACCGAGCCGCGGAAGAGACGGCCGGGGTAGGGATTGAACTTGAGCGCCGCCTTCTCGCCGGAACGGACCAGCGCGACGTCGGATTCGGGCACCGCGACCTCGGCCGTCACCGTCTGGAGGTCGGCCACCACGCAGAGCTCCCCGCCGCGCGGCAGGTGCTGGCCGACGCGCTCCTCGATCCGCGGCGTGACGATGATCCCCGAGGTCGGAGCGGTCAGACGCGTGCGTGCGAGGTGATCGCTCGCGAGCGCGATCTGCGCCGCGGCCTCGCGCTTGCGGGACTCGCCGTCGAACACCGCCGAGGCGTCGGCGAGCTCTCGCGCTCTCGCCACGTCGCTCTCCGCGAGCGTGAGGGCCGAGCGAGCCTGCGCCAGCGCGGCCTCGAACGGCTCGGGCTTGAGCGCGGCGATGATGTCGCCGGCCTGCACGCGATCGCCCTCGCGCCGATAAACCTTGGCGATGACTCCGTCGACGAGCGAGGTCACGGCCGCGCGGTGGCCGGGGAGGACGCGGGCCGGTCCGGCGACCCGCAGCGGCCAGGGCACGACGAACAACACCACGGCGGCGACCAGCAGGCCGATCGCCCAGGCTCGCTTGCGCCGCGCGGGGATCGCCGCGACCTTGCGCCGCTTCTCGAGGAGGGGCTTGAGGAAGCCGGCGAGGGGCACCTGCTGATACAGCTGCGCGTTGCGCACGGCCACGGTCGCCTGGTTGACCAGGATCGAGAGCAGGTCCCTCGTCCCTTCGTCGAACGAGAACGGCTCCCTGCTCTCGAAGGCGAGCGCGCCGAGCTTCCCCTCCTCGTCCTTCAGGACCACGCCGAAGAACGAGCGCAGCCCGGTCTGCTGGAAGACCGCGCGGAACTTCTCCTCGGTCTCGGGCCGGTCGGCGAGGATCACCCCCTCGTCGTCCTGGTGGACCGACGCGTCGCTCCCCGAGAGGAAGACCCACTGGAGGAGCTCCTCCATCCGCTTCGCATCCGGGTTCTTCCGGTCGACCTCCGCCGCCCCGGACAGCGCGCCCAGGCGCAGGCGGCCCTTCTCCTGGATCGCGATCCCGCACCGGTCGTAGGCGATCAGCGCCGAGCTCGCGTTGACGACCGAGTTCATGACCTTGTCGAGGTCGAGCGTCGAGGTGATCTCGCGGCTGACCGCGAGGAGGGCGTCGAGCTCCTGGACCTTCTTCTCCGCTTCGTGCTGCCGCGCGGTGCGAATGGCGCGGACCGCCTGCCGGCAGAGGTCCTGGAGGAGCTCCTCGTCCTCGGCCGAGAACTCGGGGTGGCGCCCGCGCTTGTTGACGAGGACGAGCGCGCCGACGCTCGCCTCGTCCTCGATCAGCGGCACGGCGAGACAGGAGTGGATCGCGTAGCCCTCGCTCTCGGAGGAAAGGGGGTCGGATTCGGGGATGCGGTTGCGCCGGATCGCGGCCTGGTCCGCGATCACGTCCCCGACGAGATTCATGCCGACCGCGGCGGGCGCCTGGACGTCGTAGTTCTCGTTGACGCCCGTGCCCGCGAGCGTGACCTCGCCGCCCTCGCGGTCGAGCAGCCAGAGGGAAGCGACCTCCGCCGTCGCGAAGTCGGCGGCCTTGCCCACGATGAGCCCGGCGAGCTCGTCCACGTCGATCGTGGAACCGAAGGCCTTCGAGAGGTCGTAGAGGTTGGTCAGCCGCTCGATCGCGTGCAGCATGCCGACGGTCTTGCGTTCGGACCGCAGCGCGCGGCCGAGCGCGGGAGCGGCGTGATGGAGGAAGCCCTCGATCCGCGTCAGCGTCTCGTCGGCGTCCGTGCTGTGCGCGAAGAACAGCGCCAGCAGGCCGACGACGATCCCCTCGGCCTGGAGCGGGACGGCCAGGCAGGCCTGGAACTCGGGGGGCACGTCGCGCAGGAACGGATCCTCCGAGGCCGAGATCTCGTCGCGGTCGAGCGCGATCGCCGAGCGGTCGCGGACGAGGTCGTGGGCGAGCCCATGGTCCCGAGGGACCGAGCGCCGGAGGATGCGCTCGAGGCCCCGGCCATGGGCGCCGATGCAGAGGAAGAGCGGGTGCACGGTGTCGGGCGCCCAGAGCAGGACTCCGTCGGCGCCGGCCATCGAGGCGCTCCAGCGCGCCGCCCAGCCCGAGGTCTGCGAGAGGTTCTCGCAGAGCGCGAGCTCCGCGAGGACGGACGCCTCGGTTTCGTCGGAAGCCGTGACTCCGCCGGACTCTTCGTCCGGATCTTCGGAGGGCTCGTCTTCCGTCGCGACCGTTTCGTCGTCCGGGTGTTGGGGTTCGTCCGCCATCTCGCGGTCTCCTCTCGGTTACGGCGAGCCGAGGGATCGGAGGTTCAGAAACTCGAGACCGCGGCCTCCAGATCGCTGTGAAGTTCGAAGACCGAATCCAGCTTGGTCATCTGGAGCAGCTTGCGGACCTGCGGACCCGCGTTCAAGAGCTTGGTCTGGCCGCCTTCCTTCTGCGACTGGGTCAGCGCGCGCACGAGCGCGCCCAGTCCCGAGCTGTCGAGGAAGCCGACGTTCGAGAGATCGACGAGGAGATTGACGCGCCCCTCCTCGAGGAGCTGGGTCACGGTCTTCTTGAACGTGGTCTCGGGCTCGCCGATGACGAGGTCGCCGGTCACCGTGAGTATGGTGATGTCGCCGTCCTCGCGGCTCTTGAGCTCCATAAGGTTGGCGGATTATGTCAAAAAATCGGGGGGACGCCAGCCCCGGCCCCGGCGGGGCGAAAAACCGCGGACGTATGATCCGCGCCATGACGACCATCGACCGCCGGTCTCTTCTGACCCTGAGTGCCGCCGCGCTGCTCGGGCCGGGGCTCGCGCGGGGGTTCCCGGCCCCCGAGAAGGCGCCCGCCGCCCCCGGCAAGACCGAGGTCAAGACGGCCGGGATCCGCCTGATCCCCGTGGACGGCAAGTACAAGGTCTGGACCAAGAAGGTCGGGTCCGGACCGATCAAGCTTCTGACGCTTCACGGAGGACCGGGCTTCGGCCACGAGTACTTCGAGTGCTTCGAGGACTTCCTGCCTCAGGCCGGCGTCGAGTTCTACTACTACGACCAGCTCGGCTCCTCCTACTCGGATCAGCCGAACGATCCCAGCCTGTGGACGATCGATCGCTTCCGCGAGGAGGTCGAGCAGGTGCGCGCGGCCCTCGGGCTCGAGAACTTCTACCTCTACGGGCAGTCGTGGGGGAGCATGCTCGCCATCGAGTACGCGCTCAAGTACCAGCGGCACCTGAAGGGCCTGGTGCTCTCGAGCATGACGGCGTCGATCCCGTCCTACATGGCTTACACCGCCAGGCTCCGGGCCGCGCTGCCGAAGGACGCCGTCGCGACGCTCGAGAAGTACGAGGCGACGAATTCCTACGACGCGCCGGAGTACCAGCAGGTCATCATGGACGTCCTCTACAAGCGCCACGTCTGCCGGCTCGATCCCTGGCCCGATCCGGTCGAGCGCGCCTTCAAGCACGTCAACAACCAGGTCTACAACACGATGCAGGGCAACAACGAGTTCGTCGTCACCGGCACCTTCAAGGATTGGGACCGCTGGGCGGATCTCCCGAAGATCACGGTGCCGACGCTCGTCATCGGCGCGAAGTACGACGAGATGGACCCCGAGGACATCCGCCGCGAGGGCCGCCTGATCCCGCGCTCGCGCACGCTGATCTGCGAGAACGGCAGCCACCTCGCGATGTGGGACGACCAGGAGGCGTACTTCAAGGGCCTGATCGGCTTCCTGCACGACGTCGAGAGCGGGCGCGGTCCGGCGCCGAAGAGCGCCTGACGGCCGCGGCGCCTCCGTGAGCGGCAACCGCGGCCGTCTCCTCGTCGTCGACGACGCGGACGCTCTCGCTCGCGAGGCCGCGGCCGAGCTGACCCGCATCGCGAAGAAATCCGTCGCCGCGTCCGGACGTTTCACGCTCGCCTTGTCGGGCGGCTCGACGCCCCGTCGCCTCTACGCGCTCCTGGCCGACCCGAGCGCTCCCTATCGGGGAGCGATCCCGTGGGAGGCGACGCAGATCTTCTTCGGCGACGAGCGCCACGTTCCGCCGGACGATCCGCAGAGCAACTTCCGCATGGCGAAGGAGGCATTGCTCGAGCACGTGCCCGTTCCCCCGGCGAACGTTCACCGCGTCGAGGCCGAACGCGCCGACGCCGCGGAGGCCGCTGCGATCTACGCGCAGGAGATCGCGCGCGTCTTCGCGCTCGCGCCGGGACAGTGGCCGCGGTTCGACCTGATCCTCCTCGGCATGGGACCCGACGGGCACACCGCGTCGCTCTTTCCGGGCTCCGACGCGCTCGGCGTCCGCGACCGCACCGTGGCCGCGAACTGGGTCGCGAAGTTCGGCGCGTACCGCATCACGCTCACGCTGCCCGTCTTCGACGCGGCGTCCGCCGTGCACTTCCTGGTCGCGGGGGCGGACAAGGCGGCGACGCTCTCCGCCGTGTTCGACCCCGCGTCTTCGCCCGACGCGCCCGACGCGTTTCCCTGTCAGCGAATCCGCCCGCGATCGGGCGAGCTCCTGTGGCTCGTGGATCGCGCGGCGGCGAAAGCGCTCCCGCAGACCTAATCCCTTGTCTGTCAGGGAAATCGATCCCCGACGAGTCGGCCCATCCTGCGGGCCTCGCGCTCGCGAACATGAACCGAACATGAACGAGCGCGCGAGGGAAATCCATCGAGGCCGAATTTTCGTATCAGCATTCGAATGAGGTGGAACATCGCGGGTCGGCGACGGCGTGCGATTCGCACGTAAAGGTTGACGCGGGATCCGAATGGTGAAGATAAGATTCGCCAAACCGCGGCGGTCCCCGCTCAGCGCCCGGGCCGCCACCCTGAATCGGAACGAGTAACTCGGTGCAGCCATGTCGGCTCATCGGGCTTGGGGATCCCCGGTAGCGGGGAAGGAAAGGAGACGTTGATGAAGAAGGGTGATCTGACCACGAATGTCCTGGGTCTCGCGATCGCCGGCGTGCTCGCGGGTTCCGGCCTGGCGCTCGCCAAGCAGGATGCGGCCAAGCCGGCCGAGAAGAAGCCCGCGGCGGGCGAAGAGAAGACCGCCAAGGACAAGTCGGCTTCCTCCGACAAGCACGTCTGCAAAGGTCAGAATGCGTGCAAGGGCAAGGGCGGATGTAAGTCCGGCGACGGCGGCTGCGCTGGCAAGAACTCTTGCAAGGGCAAGGGCGGCTGCGCCTCGGCCGACGTGAAGCACTCTTGCAAGGGCATGAACTCGTGCAAGGGTCAGGGCGGCTGCAAGACCGGCGATAGCGGCTGCGCTGGCAAGAACTCTTGCAAGGGCAAGGGCGGCTGCGCGGTTCCGGCGAAGAAGGCGGCCTAAGTCTGTCCATCGGCCTGGGGGCCACGGCACGAATTCGTCGCCGTGGCCCCCAAGCTTTTTTCACGGTATTTTTCGACCTCCCATGAAACCCGCAACCCCATCTCCCCGCAACCGCTGGGGATTTCCGGATCTCGGCATGGGCGTCGGGCTGCGCACCGTCCACTATCCGCACATCCTCGAGAAGCGCCCGAACGTCGATTTCTTCGAGGTCCTCTCCGAGAACTACATGGACACCGGCGGCCGCCCGGCGTGGGTCCTCGACCAGGTCGCCGAGGCGTACCCCGTGGTGCTCCACGGCGTGTCGCTCTCGATCGGCAGCACCGATCCGCTCGACCGCGAGCACCTGACGAAGCTGAAGGCGCTCGCGGACCGCACGAAGGCTCTGTGGGTTTCGGACCATCTCTGCTGGACCGGGGTGTCGGGACGCAACACCCACGATCTGCTCCCCATGCCCCTCACGGAGGAGGCGCTGTCCCACGTCGCCGGCCGCGTGAAGACCGTCTCGGACTTCCTGGAGCGGCCGCTGATCCTGGAGAACGCCTCGACCTACGCGGAGTTCACGGCCTCGTCGATGCCGGAGTGGGAATTCTTCGCCCGGCTCATGGAGGAGGCCGACTGCGGCATGCTCCTCGACGTCAACAACGTCTACGTCAGCTCCTACAACCACGGCTTCGACCCGAAGCAGTACCTGGACGCGATCCCTCCGTCGCGAGTGACGCAGTACCACCTCGCGGGCCACACGAACAAGGGCACGCACATCATCGACACGCACAACGACTACGTCATCGACCCGGTCTGGGAGCTCTACCGCCACTCCGTCGCTCGGACCGGCAACGTGTCGACCCTGCTCGAGTGGGACGCGGACATCCCGGCCTTCGAGGTCGTCCACGCCGAGGCCCTCAAGGCGCGCGCCTTTCGTAAAGAGGAGTCCCGCGAGGAGAGCCGCCTCGAGGAGAAGAAACTTGAAGCCGCAGCCTCTTGATCTGCCGCTCCTCCAGGTCCAGCGCTGGATGCAAGCGGTCATCGAGCATGCCGGGACGGCGGAGGAGGCGGTGCAGTCGCCCGCCGCACGCACCGAGCTCGACCCGGAGAAGATCGGGGGCGTGATCCTGCCGTCGAAGACGCTCTCGTCCGTCGAGCGCGTCGGCGTCTACCAGGGGATGTATCTGCTGCGGATGATCGAGGCGCTCGAGGGCGACTATCCCGCGGTGGCGCACTACCTGGGGACCGACGGCTTCGCGGAGCTCGTGGAGCGGTATGCGAAGGCGCATCCCTCCCGGAGCTACACGTTCAACCGTTTCGGCGGGAAGCTTCCCGAGTACATCCGCGAAGCGCAGTGGCTCCGCCGCCGCGCCGTCCTGGCGGACCTCGCGCGGCTCGAGCGGGCCGTCACCGAGGTCTTCGACGCGCCGGAGTCGCCGTCGTGGCCGGCCGAGGCGATCGAGAAGACCTCGCCCGAGGCCTGGGAGACCGCGGTCCTCCAGCCGATCGCCGCCTTCCGCGTCCTCGCCTTCGCGTATCCCGTCAACCCGTACCTCCAGTCGGTCAAGACCGACGACCACGACCATCCGGGTCTCCCGCGCCGCGCCTCGTGGGTCGCCGTTTACCGCAAGAGCTACGAGGTCTGGCGGCTCGACCTCGGGAGGCCGGCGTATCGATTCCTGCACGCGCTCGCGAGCGGACGCCCGTTCGGCAAGGCGGTCGCCGAGGCCGCGCGCGGCCTGCAGGGCAATGCCGGCGATCAGATCTTCCGCTGGCTGCGCAGCTGGGTCGCCGAGGGCATGTTCCAGTCGGTCTCCTAGCCCGACGAGTCGGCCCGATCCTTCGATAGGCTTGGGCCACTTGACGGAAGAACTCGGCGCTCCCGCGACCTCGGACGAGTCCGTGCCCATGACGGGCGACCTCGCGCGCGAGTGGCTCGAGGCCGACGGCCTGGGCGGCTTCGCCTCCGGCACCGTGCCCGGCGTGCGCACGCGCCGCTACCACGCGCTGCTGCTGACGGCGCGGAGGCCGCCCACGGACCGCTTCGTGCTGGTCAACGGGTTCGACGCGTGGGTGGAGACGCCGGCGGGGCGCTTCGCGATCAGCTCGCAGGCCTACGCTCCGGGCGTCGTCTCGCCCGACGGAGCGGCGCGGCTCGAGGCGTTCTCGCTCGACCCGTGGCCGACGTGGACGTTCGAGCTCGAAGACGGCACGCGCCTCACTCAGGAGCTCTTCGTGGCCCGAGGCTCGTCGGCGGCGGCCCTCTCCTGGCGGGCGGTCCGCCCGGTCGGCGCGGGACCCGCGTCGCTGGAGGTCCGTCCCTTCCTCTCCGGCCGGGACTCCCACGCCCTGCACCACGAGAACCCCGCGTTCCGCTTCGACGCCGAGCCCGAGGCGGGCGGCTTCGTGCACTTCCGTCCCTACGCGGAGGTGCCCGCGATCGCGTTCCGATCCAGCGGCGTCTACACGCACGCGCCGGACTGGTACCGCAACTTCCTGTACGCGATGGAGGCCGCGCGCGGCCTCGACGCGACGGAGGACCTGGGCTCTCCGGGAACGTTCCGCTTCGCGCTGGGCGATGCCGAGGGCGATGGCGAGGCGGTGCTGCTGATGGCCGCTGAGGGCCACGACGGCGCGCTCGCCGGGGATTCCGCGGCCGACGCGCTCGCGACGCTCCGGCGGGGAGAGCGGAGGAGGCGCAAGGGCCTGGGCTCGCGGCTTGAGCGCTCCGCCGACGCGTACCTCGTTCGGCGGGGCGCCGGCCGGACCATCGTCGCGGGCTACCCGTGGTTCACGGACTGGGGCCGCGACACCTTCATCGCGATGCGCGGCCTCTGCCTCGCCACGGGCCGGCTGGCGGAGGCCGGACAGATCCTCGTGGAGTGGTCGGGCGCCGTCTCGGAGGGCATGCTCCCGAACTTCTTCCCCGACTTCGGCGCGGCGCCCGAGTTCAACGCGGTCGACGCCTCGCTGTGGTTCTGCGTCGCCGTGCACGAGTACCTGGCCGCCTGCGCGGCCGCGGGGAAGTCGGTCGCGCGCGCCGACCGCGTGAAGCTGCAGGACGCCTTCGGCGCGATCGTCGCCGGTTACGCGCGCGGAACGCGGTTCGGCATCCGCGCCGACGCCGACGGCCTCCTCGCGGCCGGCGCGCCCGGCGTGCAGCTGACCTGGATGGACGCCAAGGTCGGCGACTGGGTGGTCACACCACGCATCGGCAAACCGGTCGAGGTGCAGGCGCTCTGGATCAACGCGCTGCGGATCGCCGCGGGCTTCACGGAGGAGTTCTCCGGGCACCTTCGGATGGCAACGGAGTCGTTCGCATCACGTTTCTGGAACGCGGAGGCCGGCTGTCTCCACGACGTGGTCGACGTGGACCACGTGGCCGGCACCGTGGACTCCCGGTTCCGGCCCAACCAGATCTTCGCCGTCGGCGGTCTCCCGTTCGCCCTCGTCGACCCCGAGGGCGAGCGCGCCCGCCGCATCGTGGATGCGGTCGAGGCGCGGCTGCTCACGCCGCTCGGCCTGCGCACGCTCTCGCCCGACGACCCCGACTACCGCCCGCGCTATGCGGGCGGCGTCCGGGATCGGGACGGCGCCTACCACCAGGGGACCGCATGGCCCTGGCTCGCGGGAGCGTTCGTCGACGCCTGGGTGCGCGTGCGCGGGAACACCGACGAGGCGCGCGACGAGGCGCGCGCACGGTTCCTCGCGCCGCTGATCGCCCACCTCGACCGGGCGGGCCTCTCGCACGTGTCCGAGGTCGCCGACGGCGATCCTCCGCACACGCCCGGCGGATGTCCCTTCCAGGCCTGGTCCGTCGGCGAGACGCTGCGGATCGACCGCGTGATCCTCGCGCCGGCGGCGCCGGGGGAACCGCGATCGACCGGCGCGAAACGCACGCGAGAGACGCGATAGGCTACGGCCGGCATCCCGGGATCGACGAAAGGAGCCGTCATGCTCGCCCTGCGACGACTCATCCACCGCGTCAGCGCCGCGTTGAGGTGGCTGCCTCCGACGGTCGCGCGGCTCACGCTCGGCTGGATCTTCCTGGAGTCGGGATGGGGAAAGCTGCACAGCCTGCCGAAGGTCGTCGAGTTCTTCCGCAGCCTCGGCATCCCCGCGCCGGAGATCCAGGCGCCGTTCGCGGCGTCCATGGAGTTTCTCTGCGGCGTGCTGCTCCTCCTGGGTCTCTGCACTCGGCTCGCGAGCATCCCGATCATCGTGATCATGCTCGTCGCGCTCAAGACGGCGAAGGCGGGCGACATTCACGAGCTCTCGGACCTCTTCGGGACCTCGGAGTACCTCTACATCGCGCTGGCGCTCTGGCTGGGCGCCTACGGCGCCGGCCCGCTGTCCCTCGACGCGATCTTCGCGAAGCGTCTCGACCGCGCCGGGCCGCCACCGGCGCGGTGACCTCGCACCGGCCGTAACGGCCTCGCGTCTTCCGCTCCCCAGCGCGGTCGCGCGCGTCGTTTTCGCGTCGTTGACGGGGAAATCGATGTCTTAAGAAAAGTCCTAACGCACGCAAATCTCTGGAAACGCGACTGATCTTCGCGCGCGAATTTCGATTTGGGTTCTCGTAATCGTGACAATTCGATTCGCACGCCGGTAATCGCCGAAGCATTCCGGGCGTTCCCTCATTCAGGAGGCGGTCGAGCGGCGCACCCGTGGCCACGAGCGAATCGGGCCGGTGGCCATCGGTCGGCCCTGCGCGCCTCCACGTTCGATCGAGGCACGATGACCGGAGAGCGGGACCTGGGGATTCCGACACGGATGCTGCGATGAGGGCGCATTCCCGGTCGCGCCGGCACGAGGAGCCCGCGACGCCCGCAAGCGCGCCCGCGAGACCCTTCCCGGCGCCCACACACGTGTCGCGCCCGCCTGCGAGCGAGGGGCCCGAGCTCGTCCATGCCGCGGAGCTCATCCGCGCGGCGGAGGAGCTGAACATCCCCTGGGAGCGGCTGATCCGCGAC
>Ga0068859_100000338_pt1 | contig 46830 bp, 34 predicted proteins | sample KBSSwiS22_FD_66585 | JGI IMG/M metagenome (GOLD analysis project Ga0068859, IMG submission 66585) | Switchgrass rhizosphere microbial communities from Kellogg Biological Station, Michigan, USA - KBS Switchgrass S2-2 | ecosystem: Host-associated > Plants > Roots > Rhizosphere > Soil ... | reverse complement strand
ATTTTTTTGAAGAACACAGTAGCAGTCTTGAATTTTTAACCCCGTGCCTTTAGGCCGGGGATGTTTACTGGTACTATGGATTGGCTTTAGCCGAAATTGGTTTGGCTAAAGCCGTTCACTACTGGCGTGTCCACGTATCCTAATTACCCGGGGCTAAGTTCGACAAGACATATTCCTTGTAACTTCTTCCAATTGGGATTTCTTTTCCCGCTATTTCTATTTCTGTAGCAGAAAAAGAATCAATCTTTGATTTGGCAACAATGAAAGAACGGTGTACCCGTATAAACTTAGTTTTGGTAAGCATTTCCTCAACCTGGGTCAACTGAAATTTGGTAAGAATGGATTTGTCGCCCGCTACAATCTTTATATATTCTTTCAGGCTTTCAATGTATAAAATATCATCAATAAAAATTTTTACCTTCTTTTTGTTTACATTAAAAAAGAGATGGGGTCTTTCAGCCTGGCCGGCCTGCGAAACGGCTGTGTTTTCATTGACGGCCATCCCTTCATTTTCAATATGCGGTTTAATTTTATTGACTGCCATCAGGAACCGGCTGAATTCAATAGGCTTAAGCAGGTAATCAACCACATTTAGTTCGTATCCCTGCAATGCGTATTCCTGGTATGCCGAAGTAATAATAACGTGCGGTGGATTTTTCAAAATTTTTAAAAAATCGACGCCTTTTATTTTGGGCAGGTGAATATCAAGAAAAATAAGGTCGATTTTGTTTTCCTGCAGCATTTCCATGGCCGTCATGGCGTTTCTGCATATGCCTTTTAGATTCAGAAATCCCACCTGGCGGATATAATCTTCCAGTATTTCCGCAGCCAGTGGCTCATCTTCCACAATAATGCAATTATATTTCTTCATGTTTATCCAGGTTAACGTTCAGGGTAACTTTAAATTTTTTTGGCTGATTGTCCACCACCAGGCTGTGCCCGGGATACATCAGTTCCAGTTGTCTTTTAATATTCAATAACCCAATTTTGCTGTCAGACTGTTGTTTCCCTTCTTCCTCTTCTTTGGTATTTTCAATTTCAAAAAGCAATTTGCCCTGTTGCAGGCTGATGGCGATTTTTACGGTTGAATCGAAAAAAGATTCACTTACACCATGCTTGAATGCGTTTTCTACAAAAGGCAATAAAAGCAGGGGAGAGACCTGCTGCGCATCGTTATCAATATCTGTGTCAAAAATAACGTGCAGGTTTTCATTGTACCGTATTTTTTCCAGGTCGATATAATCCTCTATCAGGCGTATTTCTTCGCCAATAGTTATAAATTTTTTCCCGGATTCGTACAACATAAAACGCAGGATCTTTGACAATTTCATAACAACCCCCGCCGTACTGTCCGATTTTTTCCTGGCAAGTGCGTAGATATTATTGAGCGTGTTAAATAGAAAGTGTGGATTGGTTTGATTCTTTAAAAACTTCAATTCAGCCTCCAGCTTTTCCTTTATCAGTAATTTTTCTCTTTCCCTGGAAGCCAGTTGAAGACGGACCTGCCGCATGGCTATGGCCAGCCCCGATACAAATCCCAAATCGATCAGGTTAAATAAAAATGAAAAGGGTTTGAAGAAAGTTATGTTGGTGTGTATTCCAAAAATGACGGGATAAATAAAGTAAATATCGATGGTACGCAGCAATAATAATGTTATTACAGCTGCAAGCATCAGGCTGGCAATATTCAGGAAAAGGCGGTTGTTTTGTTTTAATATCCTGTCCAGTATAACATACAGGACGAAGTAGGTAAACAAAATTTTAGGAGGCAGCAGGGTGGCGCATAATTGTAACGACAACACTATTTTGCCATTGAACCGCGCACCATCCCACCAATAGGCCAGCAATGTATCTTCTGCCAGGTAAGATATCCAGAACAGCACATGCAGCCATATTCTTTTCATGCTATCAAAAATCGGTAAAATTATTGGTGGTATAAAAACAACTATTCCTTTTCATCGTGCACATTGCACGCACATTGCACGCAAAGAAGCAAAGATTTGAAGATGCGAAGATTTGTGTCTGTCCCTGTATTTCCTTTTTTCTTGTTTTCTTTGCTTCTTTGCGTGAAACCGCAGGGCTACAAAGTCTGCAGGTCGCTATTTTCCTGTTCAAGAAAAATATTGGGTCTGTATTTGTGTGCAATAAACGACAATGGCAGGCCGATCATGCAGATAAGTATCAGCGCAGATTTTGCTATTTTACCCGCTTTCATGGCTGCTATGGGTGCATGGGGTGCACCTGATAATTGCACAACCATTAAGTTCATGATAAGCCAGATGAATATTCCATACCCAATGCCTGTTATTATCCAGTTGCCACGCCACAAGCCGGTGCGTGCATACAACCAGAAAAAGAAAATCGTGAAAGTAAACGCAATGAGGTAGTGAAAGAGCAAGCCCAGGAGCATCGTGGCTGCGCCGCCGGTCATGGCCGACTTTCCCAGGGCGCCACTGGCTACATACAAGAGCACCAGCAGCGGATTTTTGCCGGAAGCAATATAATAATCTATGAACGCAGATAAAATATCCAGCGTGGCTACCAGTAAACCGCTCAGTAAGATTACGCGGGGGGAAAATTTCATAGCAGTACGGGTTATTATAGCCGGCATAAGCATTGTTTTAATTAGCATTCATCAAAAGCCCGCTGACACTGCTTGTTAGCGGCATCAGCGGTAGAGGAAATTTTCTCATGAGATATACTTGTGATAACTATCATAATAAAGGTATGCCAATGCAGGTCGATTATTTTTGCTATTCAACCAACGGCCGCCGCTGAAATACATACACCTTACAATCCTGTATACAAGTTGCTGGTGGTGCAATACCTGCCATTAACCGGCCGGAAACGGTCGGGCGTCTGCGGAATCCTGCTGTTCATTAGCTAAATTGCGTCACAAGGTCATTCATCTCTTAGTGGTTCCCCGTACATTCCGGGCTCCGTGGCGAAATGGCTATCAAAAACGCAAGCAATGTGTATGAAAATAATCAGCAGAAAGAAGTATACCATCTCCATTTGCAGTATTTTTTTGCTGCTGCTTGCCGCCGGCCTGCAATTGCAGGCACAATACAAACCGGCTAAGCTGTTGTTTGGTGTTGCTTACTATGATGAATATATGCCCTATGACCGGCTGGACAAGGATATTGTTATGATGAAAGCGGCGGGCATTAATGTAGTACGCATTGCCGAATCTACCTGGAGCACGGTAGAACCACAGGAAGGCGTATATGATTTCAAACACATCGATCGTGTTTTGGATGCCATGAATAAAGCCGGCATTAAAGTAATTATTGGCACACCCACCTATGCTGTACCCACCTGGCTGGTAAGAAAATATCCCGATGTATTGGCCATTACACCCTATGGCCAAAACAAGTATGGCGCCCGCCAGAACATGGATATTACCAATGTACATTTTCTTGAACATGCCGAAAAGGTGATCCGAAAAATAATGGAACATGTAAAAGATCACCCGGCTATTATTGGCTACCAGGCAGACAATGAAACAAAATCTTATGGCACCAGCGGACCAAATGTGCAGGCACTTTTTGTTGCCTATATAAAAACGAAATTCCCTTCTCTTGATAGCCTTAATAAGGCTTTTGGACTGGATTACTGGAGTAACAGGATTAACAATTGGGATGATTTCCCTTCGGTTAGTGGCAGTATCAATGCCAGCCTCAGCGCCGAGTTTGCGAAGTTTCAGCGCAAACTGGTTACGGACTATCTTGCATGGCAGGCAAAACTGGTGAGGGAATACAAACGCAGCGACCAGTTTATTACGCAGAATTTTGACCTGGATTGGCGTAATTATTCTTATGGTATACAACCAGAGGTGGATCATTTTGCGGCTGCCAAAGCACTGGACATTGCAGGAATAGATATATATCATCCCACCCAGGATTTGCTGACCGGAACAGAAATATCTTTTGGCGGAGATGTGGCCCGTTCTATGAAAAGCGGTCAAAATTACCTGGTCATTGAAACAGAAGCACAGGGATTTGCGCAGTGGGTTCCCTATCCCGGACAATTGCGGCTGCAGGCGTTCAGCCATTTGGCATCTGGTGCCAGTATGGTGTCTTACTGGCACTGGCATTCCATTCATAATTCTGCAGAGACGTACTGGAAAGGCCTGCTTAGCCATGATTTTGAACCCAACCCTGCATATGACGAGGCAACGACTATTGGCGCCGACTTTAACAGGTTAAGTGCCCACCTTGTAAACCTGAAAAAGAAAAACCAGGTAGCCATGCTATTCAGCAATGAGGCCCTTACCGGTTTTAATGCTTTTTCTTTTGGCTGGGGCAGTTACGACCGGTACAACGATATATTGCGCCCGCTATATGATGCCCTGTACCGCATCAATGTGGGAGTTGATTTTATTGATCCCACCAGCACCACACTGGAAAATTATAAATTAATAGTTGTGCCGGTATTGTATGCTGCGCCCGACAGCCTGTTAAAACGCCTGAACCTGTTTGTAAAAAATGGCGGACATGTGTTGTATACATTCAAAACTGGTTTTGCGAATGAAAATGTGCAGGTGCGCACTATACGACAGCCTGGCATTATAAGTGAAGCCTGCGGAATTAGCTATAGCCAGTTTACGCTGCCGGTAAATGTTGGTCTAAAAGACGATCCTTTTAAAGTGGGCAAGGAAAACAATACCGTAAAAAAATGGATGGAGCTGATTACACCGGTGACGGCTAAAGTACTGGCTTATTACGATCACCCGGTTTGGGGAAAGTATGCAGCCATCACCCAAAATAATTATGGCAGGGGTGTGGCTACTTATATGGGATGCGCCACAAACGAGGCCATTACAGGAAAACTAATAGAAAATGTGGTTAAGACCGCCGGTTTATGGGGCCCGGACCAGGAACTGGCATTTCCATTGATTACAAAATCGGGGACCAATGAACAGGGGAAACTGGTTCATTACTATTTTAATTACTCAGCCAAAGCCGTAAATTTTACTTACAGACAGCAGCGAGGTACAGAACTTTTATCTGGCGATAAAGCAATTACCGGTAGCGCAATGGAAATACCCGCATGGGGCCTGAAAATTATTGAAGAGAAATGATACCCTTATAACCAGCGCACGCGGATTCATTGATTCTATGGCGTTTGTCCGTCAAGCAATGATGTTTTCTTTGTATCCTTCATTGTAAAATAAACAATGAAAGAAATGAAAATACAGCCTGTCACATACCAGTAGAAAAGCGTTTCATATCCAATATTTTTCGACCACAGGGCAATGTATTCTGCCGTGCCTCCAAAAATAGCTACTGTTAAGGAATAAGGCAATCCAACGCCCAGTGCCCTTATTTCTACAGGGAACAATTCTGCCTTTACCACTGCATTGATGGAGGTGTAGCCGCTTACTATCACCAATGCCGCCATCAGCAACGCAAATGCCGCCCACATGTTTTGTGTATGGCTGAGGGTAGTGAGCAAGGGAATAGTAAACAAGGTGCCCAGCAAACCAAAACCCATCAACAAAGGTCGCCGGCCAATTTTATCGCTTAGCAGTCCAAACATTGGCTGCACCAGCGCGAAGATGAATAGCGAACAGAACGACAGCAGGGTGGATTGGTTTTTACTGAGGCCGACGGTATTCACCAAAAATTTTTGCATATACGTGGTGTAGGTGTAAAAGGCCAGGGTTCCACCCAGTGTAAGGCCTATAACCGTGGCAATGGCTTTTGGATGGGTCAGCAATTCTCTTAGTGTGCCCCGGGCTTTGTTTGTTTTATCTTCTTTCTCAAACGCATCGCTTTCATGCAGGTGGGTTCTAAGGTAAAGTGCCACCAGCGAAAGAATGGCACCTATTATAAAGGGAATGCGCCAGCCCCACTGGTGCAACTGCTTTTCAGTAAGAAAAACATGTTGCAGCAATAACTGCAATCCCAGCGCAATTAACTGGCCACCTATGAGTGTTACATATTGAAAACTGGAATAAAACCCGCGCCGGGCAGGGGAGGCCACTTCGCTTAAATAGGTAGCAGACGTGCCGTATTCGCCGCCTACGCTTAAGCCCTGCAGCAATCTTGCTATTAATAATAATAAAGGGGCAAAAACACCAATGGTTTCATAACCGGGCAATAAGGCTATCAGTAAGGAGCCAAAAGACATCAGTAATACAGAAAGGGTCATGGAGGTTTTGCGTCCTTTCTTGTCGGCCAGTTTGCCAAATACATAGCCGCCGATGGGCCTCATTAAAAAGCCAACCGCGAAAATACCTGCTGTGTTAATGAGCTGGGCGGTGGCATTGCTGCCCGGGAAAAACCTGCCGGCAAAGTACAATGAAAATGCAGAGTAGGCGTACCAGTCGTACCACTCTACCAGGTTGCCGGCCGAACCACCCAATATGGCTTTCAGGCGCCAGGTTATGTCATCAGCATTTTTTATGTTAATGGCCGTGTTTATTTTTTCATTGGTGACTGGCATTGCAGATACAAATTTTCCTGAAACTATTGAATGAAAAGGACATTGCAAATAATACAAAGGGCATTTCAGATTTTTGCTGGCTGGTGGGGACACTAGCCAGGGCGATAGCCGTGGTCGGTGTCCCCACCGACCACGATGGGGTAATAAAGCAAAAATTTGAAATGCACCCAATATAATACAGCGTGCCGCTTTGCTGCGGCATAAAAAATAAATATTTATTTGGTCATAACAATTGTTCTGTGCCGGCCCCTGGTATTGGTAATTTCTGCGCGCAATACATGGGGTGTTATACTGCAAAACCTGGCAGACTGCGATAAGAAACCATCGCCATAATAGAATTCTTCTTTTTGTGTGCTGCCATTTTCAAAATACAATATACAGGAAACATCGTCGGCATTTATTTTAAGTGCCCGTATCTTTTGCCTGCATTCAAATAATTTTAAATCGCCTTTATTCTGGCTGGCAGCTACCAGGTAATTGCCCCTGCTATCCGTTAGTTTTACCAGGGCCTTGCCATCGCCCGGAATATAAATGCCGCTTTGTAAAATGGAGAGCGGGCTGAACCCGCCCTTGCCATCGCCCTTTAACAGCAGGCCATTTAACGCATCGTATCTTCCTATAGACACCTCGGTGCCATAATCATTTCCGTTCAGTAATACATCCAGGTTACCATCGCCATCAAAATCGCCGGCTATCATACCATTCAGCACAGATACCTGGGCGGCTGCCGGTAATGGAATCAGGGTGAACTTTCCATTGCCTTCATTGCGCAGGTAGCAGGACTGCAGCATGGTGGCTTTTAAGCGTTGCGCATCCTGCATCATTGCAGGGCTAAAAATATCCTGCATGGTAGCATTGGCAAATTTATCATAGTTATCAAACCTTTTTTTTAGTGTTGGGATTCTTTCTGCAATATCGTCTCTTCCAAATGCAGGAAATTCTTTTAGCTGACCATCTGTTGCAGGAAGAAATAAAGAAGTAACCGGCACATAGCTGCCGTTGTGATCAAAATCTTTGGCTGTCAGGTAAACGGGATATTTTTCACTGGCCTGGTAAAGGGTGTTTACACCAACATTGCCCACTATATAATCTGTTCTGCCGGTGTGGCGGAAATCGCCTGCCACAATAGAATTCCACCAACCCGTTTTATCACTGATGCCCGATGTGCCGGTGGTATTTTTAAATTTTCCCCCGGTGTTTTTAAAAAATGTAACCGGCATCCATTCACCTGCCAGTAACAAATCAACCTGTCCGTCATTGTCGAAGTCTGTAAACAATGCGTCACAAACCATTCCTATATTTTGCAGTTCGGGGGCAATTTCCGCTGTTACATCGGTAAACTTTACTTTTCCGTTTTCTGAATCATTCCTGAAAATAAAACTGCTCACAGGTTTTGGGTATTTTCCCGGGTCAACGCGGCCCGATACAAACAGATCCAGTTTGCCATCATTATTAAAATCCATGGCCCTTACGCAAAGTTTGCTGGTGTGGTTAACCGGCAGTGCATCTTTGGCCCGGGTGTAATTGCCCTTCCCGTCGTTTATATAAATTCTGTCCTGGTAGTTGGAGCTGGTGTCCGCATATTGGTAACCACCGCTGGTTATATATATATCCGCACTACCATCACCGTTAGCATCAAAGAAAAGCATGCCCTCATCCTGGTAGGGCAGATTAATGCTTTCATTTGCGCTGAGTAAATTTTTCTGTATAAACCTGCCATCCGGTTGCTGTAAAAGTGCGCGGGAGGGTTCATCGGCATTTCCGGCAATGGCAATATCGTCGAAACCATTTCCATCTATATCAGCAGTGGCCAGCGCCGGAGAGTAGGCAGAAAATTTATGCGGCAGGGTGGTTTGAAAATTAAAATCGATAAAGTCGAATTCACGGTGGCTGTAAGTAATACCTGATGCTGTTGTTATTTCCTTAAATAAAGGAGGGCTTGTAATGGTGGCATCTTTCCACGAAAAACTGTCCTTTGCACCGGCCATATTTACTTTTAGCAGTTGATCTGCCTTCACCAGTTTTATTGTTTGCTTTTTTTCTCCCGGCCACCTGATAACAACAGAATCGAGAACAGCAGTTTTACCCAAACCAAAATGGGCCATGGGCTGGTTGCTGGAAAGATAGCCACGGTAGGGATTGTTCTCATATACCTGGTGTTTTGCTCCGTCATAATAAATATCTGCAAAAGCACCGAGGCCATTTATATTCAGTGCGCTGCCTTTGAAAACAATGTTTAAAAAATGAGCGGCAGTATCCTGATCTTTTCTCAGTGTGTTTTCATACACAAATGCTTTATCATTAATATTATTGACTACCATGTCCATATCGCCATCATTGTCCAGGTCTGCATAAATGGCGCCATTTGAAAAGCTGGGCACCGATAAACCCCAGTCGGCACTCACGTCGTCAAAGCTGGTTCCGTTTTTATTTTTAAAAGCATAGTTGGCCAGTTTTATAACGGGTATTTTGTCAAGCATTTTCATGGGTGGTTCAAACCCGCGGATATTATTCCGGTAACTGATAAAATCATGATCCGATACATCTTTGGGAAACCCGTTTGTAATAATAATGTCCCTGAAGCCATCGTTGTCAAAATCGGTAATTAAAGGTGTCCAGCTCCAGTCTGTTTGCGATATGCCGCTCATAAATGCTATTTCGCTAAAAACAGGTTCACCCACTGAATCATTTTCCAGCAGCCGGGGCCCCTGGTTTAGCTGAAGCGTGTTACGTACATATTGAACCTGGTAATGAAACTTGTCGAAATTCTGAAAGGTGTTATAATTATTCGGCCCCAGCATCATCTTCTTGCGGTGATTGTCTTTTGGATTCATATCCAGTTCTACTACATCGGCCAGCCCGTCATTATTGATGTCAATAATATCCTGGCCCATTGCATTAAAAGAAGTATGTTTAAAATAGTCTTTTGACCGGTCGGTAAATGTACCGTTGCGATTATTGATATAAAGAAGGTTGCTGGATATGAAATCGTCTGATACATAAATATCTTTCCATCCATCATTGTTGATATCACAAGTGCTGGCGCCATGGCCGAAACCCTGGAAAATGATACCTGCTTCCGCGGAAACATTGTGGTACACGCCGTGCTGCAGGCCCGGGTCCATATCGTTTCGGTACAGTCTGCCCTGGCTGGGTACGGTGTTATTACGTTGCTGAAATACCGATGAGCTGTATCCATTGGAAGCTTCATTAACGGTAAGGTACATGTCCAGATCGCCGTCATTGTCATAATCAAAAAAACTGGCCATGGTAGACTGCACGCTGATGTCCAGTCCATAAGCAGCTGCCATATCTTTAAAATGCGGGATGCCTTCTTTGTCTGTTCCCTGGTTAACATAAAGGATATTGCGGCGTCTCAGCGAATCTTTATAAATGGTATTGCATATATAGATGTCCATCAACCCGTCATTGTTGATATCAACCACCGATATACCTCTTGCCCATCTTCCCATGCCCGCCACACCGGCTTTATCGGTTACATCTTCAAATTTTAAATGGCCTTTATTGATATAGAGTTTGCTGGATACCATATTGCCGGTAAAGTAGAGATCGGGCAATCCGTCGTTGTTAAAATCACCGGCGCCTACGCCACCGCCATTATAAATATTTACCACTTTCATGGGATTGAGTGTATCGTTTTCAACAATCCTGTTATTGAAATCAATACCCGAATAAGAGGCCGCAACCTGCCGAAACAGTGTTCGTTTTTTGCATGAAATGAATATCAGCACAAACAAGAAGCAGAACAAATAGTAGCACTTTCTCATAACGAAAAATGGCGATTTTTTTTTGCAACAGCAATGGATTGCTTTACTGCACAGGTATTTTTCAAAGTTTGCTTTGCAGGCTGTTGCACTAAAGATAGGCACTCAACCAATATACTTATCTTCAAATGCCGGTTGCAAACCTGCCGGCAAAAAAGCCTTCCTGTTTGGGAAGGCTTCTTATTATGTTGTAAGCTTTACGATACATTAATTAATATCCCGGGTTTTGCGTAAGGTTTGGATTAAGCCCTCTTGCAGCCTGTGGAATGGGTAGCAGATCACGTCCCGCAGGAAGTGATGTTCTCCATACACCATGTAACAATCCATCTGCTGTAGGCCCGTACGGATAGGGCTGTGGCGTTGTAGTAGCATCAGTACCGTAGGCTTTTTGAATAAAAGCTGCAGCAACACCGGGGCCAGCTCTTCGAAGGTCATAAAAAAGTGAATATTCGCCGGTCAGTTCATGCCTGTACTCGCTGTATACCATTTGCAAAGGATCTGTTATGGGGGTGGATGGCGTGCCATTATAGTTAAGCCCGTCCTGCATTACTGCAGGTGCTGCCGTACCGCCCGAATTTAGTCCCCATGCCCTGTCTCTAACCAGTTTAATATCTGCAAGACCACCGGGAATATCGCCATTGCGGATTTTACATTCTGCCCTGTCCAGCAATATTTCTGCATAACGCAGCAAGATTTGGTTTTGAGATCCAAAAATTGTCTGGTTACCGGAGTTCCCGTTAAGATTGGGATCTCTCCATTTTTTTGCACAATAGTAGCCGGAGCGTTTTGAATCTGATCTGCCATACCATGGACGTAAAACAGTTCCGCAGGTGTTGATGATCTTGCCATCAAGCCCGACAGCTTTTAAATGATTGGTCGAGTCCTTGATATTGGTATCATTGAAATCTGCGATAACCTGCGGATAACTTCTTATACCACCCCTGCCAATAATTCCCGGGCTAACAATTGAATCGCCGGGGCCTACTATAGTGGCCAGCTTTCGTGTATCTCCGGCCTGGTACGAATACCAAAGCCCGGGGTTGCCATAATCATAACCAAAATTAGAGAGCTCTTCTGGCCAGCTAAAATCATCTATCCATGCTATTTCGCCGCCATTCTGCCAGCTGCCATCCCAGGTTTGGGAGCCACCGGCCGGAAGATCAAACTGAACTTCAAAAAGTGATTCGTCGCTGTTCTGGTGATTAAATTCATGTACATCAACAAAACTGTTCAGCAGGTGGTAGTTGTTTGTTAATTCGGGATTATTGAAAGCCGCCAGTGCGGCGGTATAATTTTTCAGCCACATTTGCGCAGCGCCTTCAAAACCATAGGCAGCGCCTTTTGTGGCCCGTCCCAGGTCGGCCGTAGCCAGTGTGGTTTTCGACAATAACAGGCTTTCCGCCTGTTTCATATCCGAAACAACCTGCATAAATACGGAGTCTTGTGAAGATCTGGGGGTTAAGCCATTTGATACGGCATTTAGTTCCAGCGGCACACCGCCAAAAGAACCTGCGAGATAATAATAGGTCATGCCACGTAAGAAATAAGCTTCGCCAGTAAGCCGGTCCGCCAGCGCAGCAGTAACAATGCCTTTGGATTTTGCAGTGGCTATAATGCCAAAAGCAGCATTGGCCCTGGCTATGCCGATATAGCCATTGTTCCAGAAAGTAGACAGGGCACCAAAATCTGATGTGATTTGGTAATTGTTCCAGATAATGTCTGCACCATAGTTGTAAAAATCATGCGTCTGGAAATTGGCATAATACCAGATGGATTTTTTCAGCAAATCGCTGCTCTGGTAGCTGTCGTAAATACTGTTTACAAGTCCTATTACATCAGAAGCCTTATTAAACGTGGCGTCCGGGCCGGATTGAAAGGTGTTGGTTTGTACCAGGAAACTTTTTTTGCATGATAAAGGTACAAGCGCCGCAAAGATGACTATTAAAACAAAAATTATTTTAGTTAGTTTCATATCGTTAGTGTTTATCGGTCTTTGTTAAAACGTCAGGTTTAAGCCCATGGTGTAAAACCTGGATGAAGGATAAGTGCCATTGTCTACACCATTTTGTGTGGCATTGCCATTTTGCAGTCCAATCTCGGGATCAAGACCAGTATATTTTGTAATGGTGAACAGGTTTTGCGTAGAAAAATACACCCTTACTTTTGTGATGGTAAATCTCTTTAAAAGATCTGTTGGCAGGGTATACCCTACAGTAAGGTTTTTTAGTTTCAGGAAACTGCCATTTTCAATCCAGGCGCTGGACGGAACATTGCTGCCCACGGCATCATCGTTATAAGTTGCCCTTGAGTAAACTTGCGATGGATGGTCTGATGTCCAGTGGCCTGCAAAATAATCCTGGCTAACGTTTTGAACACCTACAAAGCTCCTGTTCTGGAAACTTTGCAGCGAGCTTTGCACATAATTCAGGATTTTGTTTCCATATACGCCGTAGAAGTAAAGATTGAAATCCCAGGACTTATAACCTGCATCAAAATTAAGTCCGCCATAAAATTTTGGAAGCGGGCTGCCAAGACTAACCTGGTCATCGGCTGTCACTTGTCCGTCTCCGTTAGTATCTGCAAATAAGCGGTCGCCGGCCGAAGTAGCTGCTTTCTGGTAGAAGGGATTGGAAGGATTTTTTGCCGCCGCAGCCGCATTCAGCGCGTCAAGCTGTCCCTTGTTTTGTATAATGCCCAGCGATTTGTAACCATAAAATTCGCCTACCGGCTGGCCTATATGCGTTTCGGTAAAAGTTGACCAGCCAATACCAGCTACAGAAAGCCCGCCAAAATTGGTTACAAAATCGGTTCCTGAAGTAATGCTGGTAAGTTTGTTCTTAATGGAAGTAAACGTAAGACCTACCGTGTAATTAAAATCTTTTGACGGACGGTTACTGTAATTTAAGGCTATCTCAATGCCTTTATTGGTCATGCTGCCAACATTTCTGGTTAGGTAGGTATACCCTGTTTGTGCAGGAGCGGCAAGCGTTAGCAGGAAGTCTTTTGATCGCCTGTTAAACCAGTCTACTGTCAAAGTAAGATGATCATGCAGAAATGAAGCGTCCAGCCCGATATCTGTCTGGTAGTCTGTTTCCCATTTCAGGTTTGGGTTGGCTGGTTGCGTTGGCGCAATACCGCGTTGGTATAATTTATTAAAAGGATAACCATAATTGTTGGGATTTACATTGGCAGTTCCGCCGGTAGAATACAATGCCTGGTATCCAAATAAACCTATGGGCGACTGGTTTCCGATGAGACCATAACTACCCCTGATTTTTAGATCAGACAGCCAGTCGGTATGCTGCAGAAAAGATTCTTCTTTTATTTTCCAGGCTATGGCACCCGAAGGAAATACGCCATATTGATGGCCGGTATCAAATTTGGAAGAACCATCTCTTCTTATAGTACCGGTGATAAGATACTTGTCTGCAAATTTATAGGTAAGCCTTGCAAATTCGGATGCCAGGGAAGAAATGCTCTGACCGTTGCCTCCTGCGTCAAGCTGCAGGTTGCTTACCTGCGCAAGGTCCCTGATAACAGCATTGGGCGGAATACCACTTCCTCCCATGGCGGTATACGTAGTTTTTTGTGCTGAAAGGCCGCCCACAAAATTTATCGTATGCTGGCCAAAAGTCTTGTCGTACGACAGGGTATTTTCCCAAAGCCATTCAAAAGTCTGGTTCAGGTGCTGGCTGTAAAACGCGTTTTGTGTGGCACCACCAAGATTGTATTGCTGGTCCAAACGGTCATCTTCGGGCTGAAAATAGGCACCCGAATAATTACTGGTATTGATACCGGCATTTGTTTTTATTCTAAGGCCCTCAATGATGGTTGCTTCCAGTGAAGAGCTTCCCAGGAAATAATTATTGATGTTGCGGTACTGGTTATTTTCAACGGTATACACCGGGTTGCCATATTTTGCAACATATGTGTTGGTAGGATTATAGAAACCATAATTGCCACTGCCATCTTTTATCTGGCTGGTTAGCTTATTTCCACCATCCAGTGTCGGAATCAATTGTGCCAGTTGCACCAGCGATCCGGTGCCAAACGGATTATTGGAATTCTGGTAAGTGTATTTGGCACTGGTGGAAGATCGGAGCCATTTGGTGGGCTGATAATCCAGGTTAAGGCCCACTGTAACTCTTTTAAAATAAGAACCCAGCACAATGCCTTTCTGATTATAGTAGCCAACAGAGGAGGCTACCTGAACTTTGTCGTTTCCACCCCGGATAGCGAAACTGTAGTTTTGTGTAAGACCAGTGCGGTACATGGCATTCTGCCAGTCGGCATTGGTGAGGGACGAAGGTGTTAGCCATTGCGGCAATTCCTTGAAATTATGTTGTGAGTCGGCTGCTGCTACCTGGTTTGCCAGCGTACCCCATTGCTGGGCATTCAATACTTTATATTCTTTGGGCTTTCCCTGAACCGCTTCATATGCATCAACAGAAACCTGCACACCGTTGCTTCTGCCTTTTTTGGTGGTTACTATTACTACACCATTGGCTGCACGTATACCGTAAATAGCAGTGGCAGATGCATCTTTCAGCACATCTATTGATGCAATATCACTTGGATTGATATTATTGATGCCAGTACTTACGGGGTAGCCGTCTATTACATATAAAGGACTGTTGCCATTGCTGGCAAGGCTTCCGGTGCCACGTATTAATACAGAAATATTGCCACCAGGAGATCCATCATTATTGGTAACCTGTACACCCGAAGCCCGGCCCTGTAAAGCCTGCTCTACGGTAACCACAGGTATCTTGGCAATAGTGGCTGCATTGATACTGCTTACCGAACCAGTCAGATCTTTTTTCTTCTGCGTACCATAACCCACCACCACTACCTGGTCCAGCTGTCTTACTGCACCTTCCATCTGTATGGTGAACGTGCTGCGGTTATTTACTTTTATTTCCTGGGCGTTGTAGCCAATAGCGGTAATCACCAGCGTGGCATTGGGTGCCGCCTGGATGGTGAAATTGCCATTATTATCTGTTTGGGTAGCCGTTGTAAGGCCTTTTACCTGCACAGTTACATAGGGCAGGGCGGTATCGCCCGACATGATTCTGCCCGATACCGTTTTTGTTTGCGCGGAAACGAACTGCATGCAGAGTAAGGCACATGCAAAAAGAAAAATTTTTTTGGATCTGCTGAAATGCTGAATAAGACAAGGGAAGACACAATAGGACGTCAACACACCTTTCGATGGTAGTTTAGTTCTGTTAAACATAAGCAATAGCAATTTGAACTAAAAGTAGACCATTAAACAGTGCTATATTGGCATTTTTCGATCCGTTGCTGGTATTTTTTTTGCATGTTAACAATAGTTAACAGCCTTTTTTGCTGTAGTAAGAAAGGAGTATTGCCGCAGGTTATCTTGTTATAAAGAAAGCATTATAAAAAAAATAAAGCGGTATAGGCGAAGCAGGCGGGGATACAACGATGGAGGGTGACCGTTAGCAGCATCATTGACAACAAGGTATTGGCAACGCTGCTTCGTATTCTTTTGTTACCGCAATAAAAAAGAGGGTTTATTAATTACTTTCAAAGTTGGCTGGCAGGGGTTGTTTTTGCAGGTCCTTTATAAAAAAACGTTTCAGCGCCACCAGTTTATCCGTATTGATAAGGTCTACTCCGCAATTGCGAAGAAAATGCCATACGGTTTCATTTTCGGGGGCTGCCCAAAGCCTTACCTTGGTGCCTGATAAATGCGCTTTATTTACCAGCGCCGTTAAATGCGCTTTTTCCAATTCGGGTATTTCGCCCTTTCCCTTCCAGGTAATAAGGTTTGAATATTTACAACTGGCAGTGGTAAACATTTCAGGATAGGCCGTTTCCTGTGAATCTATTTTTCTTAAATCTGCATCGGCAAAAACATACCGGGCTTCTTCTTTTTCCAGTTCCTGCAGGGGCCGGTGTCCTGTTAATACCAATGTAAGATTGCGGATGGTGACTTTCCCGTTGATGCAGGTAGAAAGAATCGATTTGTATTTATTCAGGATATTTCTTAGTGCGCTGTAGGTCTTTTTGCCGTTTGATTTGATATCGATCATCAGCACAACGGTATCCAGCGGTGTTTGCACCTGGCCGGTGGCGATACTTAGATGATTGTACAGGGGTTTCAGGTAAAGGCCTTCAATCGTTTTTCGTCTCCTCCTCAGCAGCGGCGGGCGGTGTGCCACCAGCAATCTTGAATGCCGCAGGTATACATCAGCTTCTATATGGGTGAACCCGTTGTCCATGGCATCCAGCAGCGGGCGTTTGTGCCAGTAATCGTTGTGGGCATAGGCATGTGGCAAGGGGATAATCTGCGACGATGCAGCAACTGAACACAAAACAAACATTGCAAAAAATACAAAATACCGTTTTGGGTAAGGCCTGGTGTTGGTCATGAGATTAACAGTTCATAGAGTAAAAAAATGATGCAGTCAACTTTAGTATTAACGGGCCTTTGAAAATAAAATTTTTCCGGTATTAAATTTTAATCTGCCTCAAATTAATCATTCAAAATGAAATATCCCAATGATATAACAAGGTTATTTTCCGGATTTTTCCACAACAGGGGATTGCATGTTTGAACATGGATATAGTAACAGTAAACAACAGTTGCTGATACAGCTAACGGTAATAAATAAGTAACAAGCGCTTAACAATAAGTTTATAGTAATACGGGTAGCACCGCGGCTATGGGTCTTTAAAAGGAAACACCGTCTTCCCGGCGAAGCAGGTTACAGAAAATAAAACCAGTTTTTGGTTAATGATCATAATAACAAAAAAAGCATCGCTTATTCGTTTGCAAAAGCAAAGGGATTTGCCAGAGTAGCTTATAATAAATCCGCTGCGGAAATATGATGCAGGGAATTTGCCGCAACGTACAACCAGGGTTTGTTTTACCGGTAATACCTGCCTATTAGCGGGTTGTCGACAATCATTGTTTTCAATTGATCCGGTTCTATAGCGCCCTGTTTGCTGAAAATAATTTTTCCGCCTGGCTCTACCAGTAAAGTGTAGGGCAATGCACCCTGCCATTTGGGGTCAACGGCTTCTATTAATTTGTATTTGTCATCCACATTAAAAATATAGTTGGTGCCGGATGCCTGCTGTTCCTGCAAAAACTGCAGCGCCTTGTCTTTTTTCGCGGGATCATCGGCGCTGATACTGATAAATTCAAAATCGCGGTGACGGTACATACGGTGCATGGTAATAAACTCCGGGAACTCTGTTACGCAGGGGCCGCACCAGGTGGCCCAGATATTGATCAATCTTAGTTTGCCGGAATTATTTTTTACCAGCTCTTTAATCCCATCAGCCGTAATGGTATCCATTTTTACGGGTTCTTTGGCCCATGCGGCCCTTGCCTTGGTTATCCAGTCGCTTTTTTCCTGCCATTTAATGGAACATCCAAAAACTTTGGTAGTGGCAACCGGCACCTCTTTATTGTTCAGCAATGCTTCCAGTGCGTTGCGGGTATCCTGTGTATTGGGTGTTTTGGATGGTTTCTCCACATCGTCAATACGGCCACTGTAACGGAGTTTACGATCCTTGTCGAAAATAAAAACATGTGGCGTGGCAACCGGCCCATATTTTTTTGAAGTTGCTTCAGTAGCCCCATCATAGAGATAGGGAAAATTAAAGTGTTTGCGTGCGGCACGTATTTTCATTTCGTCAAAGCTGTCGCCCATATCTGTATAATCCAGTTCGCTTAGTGTAATGGAGCTGGGATCGTTGGGCATAATAGCCACTACCGAAACGCCTTTATCCTTGTAATCGCTGGTAAGTTTAATCAGCCTTTCTTCATAGGCCTGTGCGGTTGGACAATGGTTACAGGTAAACACAATTACCAGCAGCCGCGCATTTTTAAAAGAAGCCAGGGTATAGGTTTTGCCGTCTACGCCGGGAAGTGTGAAATCGGGCGCCGCCGAGCCAATAGCAAGTGTGGGGTGGTCTTCATATAACCTGTTGCTTTTGTGAAAAGAAAGAAAAGAAACCGACAGCAGCACGGATAAAAAAAGACAAATAATATTCCGCTTGTCCATAAGGTATATTTTATGAAAAGTTACAAATTTATGGCCACTCATTATCAGGAATGGCGGTCATGCGCGGCAAACACTTTAGCTGTCAAAAATGACCGGTACTTTTTTGATGCTAATGCAATGATGTTTAGCTAAGAATAATTATCTGTCCCGGCTTGAAAGATCGCTGTGCCCCTTCGGTACCGTGGTGGAAAATTCCATTGTTTAAGGCGATTGTTGTATCAATGATTGAATTCCGGGGCAACCATTTTTTTACACGGCGCGTACCATAGCTGGCAGGGCAACCCGGTTGCCTGTACGCCCCTTCCGCCAATAAGCAGCAATCTTTTTTATCTGCCTGATTCGTAACTATGAAGATGTGGTTCGATTACTATTGTTAACCTTTTTAAATGTTTGTTTGTATGAAAAAAATTAACGAGCCCGCCGCGCTCTCCGCCGTTAAAAAACTTTCCTTTTTGCTGACCATTATTTTCATGGTCGTTTTATCCAATGGCTGCAGAAAAAACAATGAACCAAAGGTGCTCAGAGACTTTGGCCAGGTAAACCTGGTGGCTACCAACAATGAATACGGCGCCACGCATATTGACCCGGCATTGATGAATGCATGGGGACTTGCATTCAGTCCCGGGGGTACGCCCTGGGTAAACTCAAACGGTGGCCATATAAGCTCTGTGTATGATAAAGAAGGGGCGTTCATACCTGCAAGACCAGCTGTTAATATTCCTTCTCCGGACGCTGCAACGGGTGGTACTCCAACAGGCATTGTTTTTAATGGTGTTAGTACCAATTTTGTGTTGCCCAACGGCAGGTCGGCAGCTTTTATTTTTGTGGGTGAAGATGGCGTACTGTCTGCCTGGAACGGTCTTGCCGGAAACAATGCCATACGTGTACATCATAATCCCACTGCTTCCTATAAGGGCCTGGCCCTGGCCATGAACAATGGCGCCAGCTATTTATATGCGGCTGATTTCAAGGCGCGTAAAATAGTTGTATGGAATAATACTTTTGCACCGGTTGAAATGAGTTTTAAAGACAATCAAATTCCCGATGGCTATGCGCCTTTTAATATACAGGCCATTGGCAGCTGGCTGTATGTAACCTATGCCAAAGTAGGCCCGGATGGCGATGATCAGAAAGGCCCGGGCCATGGGTTTGTGGATGTATTCAATACAGACGGATCGCTGGTGAAACGTTTTGCTGAAAGAGGCCGCCTGAACAGTCCCTGGGGAGTGGCCATGGCGCCTGCCTCATTTTTTATGGACACTGATCAGGACAAGGATGATAAAAATGGTAAAGAAAACAGCGGCGATGGTTCAGGCATTTCCAAAGGGGCCGGCGATGAAAATGTTATTTTGGTCGGCAATTTTGGCGATGGCCGCATCAATGTTTTCCGCCTCAACGGCGATTTCCTGGGGCAATTAAGATCTCATGGCCATGATATCGTGATCGATGGATTATGGGCATTGGTTTTTCCGCCCGCAACTGCCACCGCCATTGATCCCAACCGGCTCTACTTTACCGCAGGACCAAATGATGAAGCCGACGGACTTTTCGGGTACATTATTAAACAATGATAAGGTAATACATGATTGTTGCTGCAAAAGCTGCCGGTTACAGCAGCTTTTATATATTATATAGCTATGAGCTGCCGTATTGTTCATCTCCCGCCCTTTTGAAAAAATGATTTTCCGGTTTTACCAGATAAATTCCCGCAAAAAAATACTGTATCCCTTTTTTATAAATACATTTATACATAAATGACACGGATTATACTGTTGTTTTGATTGCCATGAAAAAAATAATTGCATGTATTCTTGCAGGCCTGGCTGTTGTTTCATGCTTTGCCCAGGAAAATAAAAAAACACCCAATATACTTATCATTTTCTCGGACGATCATGCCTATCAGACAATCGGCGCCTATGGCAGCAGGCTGATGCAGACACCCAATATTGACCGCATAGCAAAAGAAGGCGCGTTATTTAAAAACGTTTTTGTTACCAATTCTTTGTGCGCGCCCAGCCGCGCTGCTTTACTAACGGGTAAGTACAGCCATATAAACGGGCTAACCATTAACAATATTTCCAATCCTTTTGATGTTAAACAACCATTGTTTCCGCGCATATTGCAGCAGCATAATTACCAGACGGCCTGGATAGGCAAATGGCACCTGCAAACATTGCCGGATGGTTTTAATTTCTGGAAAGTATTGCCCGACCAGGGCCGGTATTACAACCCGCAGTTTATTGATATGAACAACGATACCACGGCAACCCCTGGTTATGTTACGGAGGTTATTTCGGGCTTTGCGGAAGAATGGTTAAATAAACGCGATACAGCGAAGCCTTTTTGCCTGGTGGTAGGGGAGAAAGCTACCCACCGCGAATGGCTGCCCGATATACAGGATCTGGGCGCTTTTGACGACAGGGAATTTCCCATGCCCTCCAATTTTTATGATACCTATGAAAACCGGCTGGCGGCCAAAAACCAGGACATGACCGTGGATAAAACAATGCGTTTAAAGGAAGATCTAAAACTGCATGCAGATTATAGTAAGGGAATCTACGGACAATTTACAGCAGCACAAAAAGAGCCGTTTTATAATTATTACGAAAATAAAGTAAGCAAAGATTTTGATGCGCATCATTACACCGGTGATGCGCTGGTAAAATGGAAGTTTCAGCGTTATATGAAAGACTACCTGGCTACGGCAAAATCGCTGGACAGGAATATTGGCCGCCTGCTGGATTATTTAGACAAAAACAACCTGCGCAACAATACCATTGTTATTTATGCATCCGACCAGGGGTTTTACATGGGCGAACATGGATGGTTCGACAAACGTTTTATGTACGAAGAATCAGTAAAGACGCCCATGGTTATGCGCTATCCGGGTTTTATACATCCGGGCACGATAGTAAATGATATGGTAGTCAACATCGATTTTGCTCCCACGCTGCTGGATGCGGCAGGCGTAAAAGTGCCGGGCGATATGCAGGGAAAATCATTTCTTCCCCTGCTCCGTAAGCATAGCGGCGATAGCCCATGGAGAACAGCTGTGTACTATCATTATTATGAATATCCGGAACCCCACCATGTATCGCCTCATTTTGGCATACGCACGCAACGTTATAAATTGATCCGTTTCTATGGCCCGGCTGATTTCTGGGAACTGTACGACCTGCAAACAGATCCGCAGGAGATGAAGAATATCTACGGGATAAAAAGCAATGAAAAAATAATAGCAGGGTTAAAAAAACAACTCGAAGCACTTATCACCCAGTATAAAGATGATGATGCCATGCAGATAATGAACGCGAAGTAAGGGGTAAGCGGGGCTATATGTTACTTCAGGCAGTTCGGAGCATGTTTATTATTACCTGGTTTGTAATGTGGCAATCAATCGTCATAAACTTTTAAATACTTCATTACTAAAAATATGCTTAACAAAGTTTTTATTTCCCTGGCGTTTATTGGAACAATCAACACAGCGTTTGGCCAGCAACCGGATAAACTATGGTATAAAAGACCGGCAAAAATTTGGACGGAAGCCTTGCCTGTGGGCAACGGCAGACTGGGCGCAATGGTTTTTGGTGGTGTGCAGGATGAACTGATACAGTTAAATGAGGGCAGTTTATGGACAGGCGGCCCGGTGCGTACCCATGTAAACCCCGGCGCCTACGAAAACCTGCAGATTGTACGCGATGCATTGCTGAAGGAAGAGGATTATGCAAAAGCCTATGAATACACAAAAAAGATGCAGGGTTATTATTCTGAATCATTTTTGCCCATGGCCGATTTGTCTGTCCGCCAGTCATTCGCCGATACAAATATTACAGCCTATTACCGCGACCTGAACATCAACGATGCCATGACCACTACACGGTTCACCATTGGCGGAACGGTGTACACAAGACAGGTAATCAGCTCTGCGCCCGACCAGGTAATGGTAATACGTTTTACCGCCGGCAAGGCGGGTAAAATAAACTTTACGGCCGGCATTAACAGTCTGCTGAACTGCAATAAATCGTTTATTGGTAACAGTGAGCTGGTCATAAAAGGCAGGGCGCCTTCTCATGCAGAACCCAACTATGTCCGCAGTGATAATCCAATTATACAAACCGACACGGCAGGCTGCCGGGGTATGCGTTTTGAAATATTACTGAAAGCGGTCAGCACCGGTGGTACCATTGTTACCGACACCAGCGGCATTACCGTAAAAAATGCAACAGAGGTGTTATTGTTTCTTTCTGCTGCTACCAGTTTTAACGGGTTTAACAAATGCCCCGATTCGGAAGGAAAGGATGAAAATAAAATTGCCACCCAATACCTGGCTGCCGCTGCTGCGAAAAAATGGCCGGCATTGTTGAATAACCACCTGGCCGATTTTCATAAGTATTTTAACCGGGTGTCGTTTAAACTGGCAGCACCGGCAGATACCAGCAATGCGGCGCTGCCAACAGATGAACGCCTGCTGCATTATACAGAAGGCGCTGCAGATCCTTCATTCGAAACCATGTATTTCCAGTATGGCAGGTACCTGCTTATATCCTGTTCGCGTGCAGGCGGTGCGCCCGCTAATCTGCAGGGCATCTGGAACAGGGAGATGCGGCCCCCATGGAGTTCCAACTATACCACCAATATCAATGTGCAGATGAACTACTGGCCCGCAGAGCCACTTAATCTTTCCGAAATGCATCTTCCGCTGATGGATTTTATAAAAGATGCGGCTGTTACTGGGGCTGTTACTGCGCGGGAATTTTATCATGCACACGGCTGGGCCGTTCATCATAACAGTGATATATGGGCGCTTTCTAACCCCGTAGGCGATATTGGAAAAGGAGACCCCACCTGGGCCAACTGGACCATGGGTTCGCCCTGGCTGTCGCAACACCTGTGGACGCACTATGCTTTTACCAAAGACAAAGATTTTTTGCGGAATACAGCCTATCCATTGATGAAAGGCGCTGCAGCATTCTGTCTTGACTGGCTGATAGAAGACGATAATGGCTTCCTGGTTACTGCGCCATCCGTATCGCCGGAAAATACATTTATAGATGGCAACGGAAAAAAAGGAAGCGTATCGGTTGCCACCGCCATGGACATGGAAATTATCTGGGACCTGTTTACCAATATTATTGAAGCTTCAAAAGAACTGGATGAAGATGCTGGCTACCGCGACATGATCATGGCCAAAAGAGATAAACTTTTTCCATTGCATATAGGCAAAAAAGGCAACCTGCAGGAATGGTACAAAGACTGGGAAGACACCGATCCGCACCACCGTCATGTTTCGCATTTGTTTGGCCTGTACCCGGGGCGCGAAATATCGCCGGCTACCACACCAGCATTTGCAGCTGCGGCAAAAAAAACACTTGAACTAAGAGGCGATGCGGGTACCGGCTGGAGCCTGGCATGGAAAATAAATTTCTGGGCAAGGCTGCTGGATGGTAACCATGCCTATAAAATGATAAGGGACCTGTTGCACCTGACCGGCCAAAGCGGCACCAATTATGCCAATGGCGGAGGTTCTTATGTAAATCTTTTTGATGCACATCCGCCTTTCCAGATTGATGGAAATTTTGGCAGCATAGCCGGTATGGCCGAAATGTTATTGCAAAGCCAGAATGGCGAGATAGCCCTGCTGCCGGCCATGCCTGGTGTTTGGAAAGAAGGCAGCGTAAAAGGATTAAAGGCGCGGGGAAATTTTGAAATTGATATAGACTGGAAAAACAACGTGCTGGCACATGCGCAGATAAATTCATTGTCGGGGGGCGCCTGCAAAATCAGGACGGCCGTACCGGTAAAAATTGAGGGCATCAGCGCAAAATCTGTAGCCGATCAGAACGGTTATACCATTGTGTTTAATAGTGAAAGAGGGAAAAAGTATATGTTGTCAGTATTGTAAAAAATGCATGGCCGGTAAGTCAACGGGTAGGAATGTTCTGTATATATAGCATATAGCTGGAATAATAACACCGTCATTTCCAATAAATATTGAAATATGAAAAATAGCTGTTTGTTTGTATTAATTGTCTTGCAGGCAACCGTATTTGCACAGGCCCCTGCGGTAAAATACCCGGTAGACTCTGCCAGTGTGGAACATGCAGGCGTGCCCAAGGGAGAGGTATTGAAATTTACGTTTAATCACAGCGCCATTTTTCCCAGTACAACACGCGACTACTGGATTTACATACCTGCGCAATACCAGCCCGATAAGCCGGCCTGCGTGTACATCAACCAGGATGGCATACAATGGAAAGCACCTGTTGTATTTGATAACCTGATCTATAAAAAGGAAATGCCCGTTACCATTGGCATTTTTGTAACACCCGGGAAAGTGGTAGCTGCCAACGGAACCGAGTCGGCCGACCGTTTTAACCGGAGTTTTGAATACGATGGTCTCGGTAATGCCTATGCGAAATTTATTCTGAATGAATTGCTGCCTGAAGTAGAAAAACAAAAAGCCGGCGATGGCCGGGTTATCCGCCTGTCTAAAAGTGGTAACGACCGTGCCATTGGGGGCTCCAGCAGTGGCGCCGTGTGCGCGTTTACAGCAGCCTGGGAGTTCCCTGATCAATTTTCGCGGGTATTTAGCGCTATTGGAACCTATGTGGGTTTGCGTGGCGCAGATCGCTACCCTTCGCTTATCCGTAAATATGAGCCGAAACCCATCCGCATTTTTTTACAGGATGGCGCCAATGATTTAAATATCTATGGGGGCGACTGGTTTAAGGCAAATGAAATGATGGAGCGCGCATTGACATTTGCAGGCTATGAGGTAAACCATGTATGGGGAGAAGAAGGCCATAGCGGCAACCAGGGAACCGCCCTGTTTCCGGATGCTATGCGATGGCTATGGAAAGACTGGCCAAAGCCGGTTACTGCCGGTGCATCAAAAAACCAATTTCTCAGCGATCTGCTGATTCCCGGCGCAGGATGGGAACTGGTAGGAGAGGGATACACATTTACCGAAGGCACTGGTGTAAATGCAAAAGGCGAGGTTTTTTTCCAGGATATTGCCAATTCAAAAACTTATAAAGTGGGCCTGGATGGCCGGGTAGTGGTATTGCCGGTAGATGCAAAAAAAGCCAGCGGTACGGGTTTTGGCACTGATGGTAAACGTTATACAGCGGCGGGCGGTACCCGCCAGGTGCTCAGTTATGACGCCAATGAAAAGGAATCCGTTATAGCCGACAGTATAGGGGGGAATGATATTACCGTGGCCCGTAATGGCAATATATACGTTACTGCGCCAGACGGGGTAAGCAAACCCAGTAAAATATACCTGGTACGCCCAAACGGAGAGAAATTGGTGGTGGATGAGGGTCTGAAATTTGCCAATGGTCTTACCCTTTCTCCCGACCAGCAACAATTATATGTAACTGAATCCGCTTCTCATTGGGTATGGATTTATACCATTCTGCCCAACGGCACACTTACCAATAAACAGCATTATGGCTGGCTGCAGGTACTGGATACAGAAGAGAATGCCTGGTCCGACGGACTTCGTTGCGATACTGCCGGGCGCATATTTGTTGCCTCAAAACTGGGACTGCAGGTATTGGACCAACTGGGAAGGGTAAACGCTATTTTGCCGGTACCTCCCTCCAATAACCAGGTATCCAATTGTTGTTTTGGCGGCGCAGATTTCAATATATTGTATATTACCGCAGGCGATAAGGTTTTCCGGCGCAGGTTAAAAACAAAAGGCGTCAATCTTTTTGAAGCCACCCATAAACCGGCAAACCCCAGGTTATAGACAGAGCACCTACTTATATCAGGCCTGGCTTTGCCAGCAAAGGCATTTCCCGCAGCAAGTGAATCAGTCTGCCTGCCTTGCACATCAATAATCGGGTACAACAGGACAAAATCGGTAAATAACCAGTCACTTTAGGTTATACTTGTTTAGTGCCGGTGGGTTACATTTGCATTAACCAATCACGTAATTTATGGCAAATCCAGCATGGGAAGGTGTATATCCCGCAATGTTAACTCCATTCAAGGCAGATGATACCATCGACTTTGACATGTTTACACACAACCTCAATGCCCAGTTAGATGCAGGTATTGATGGTGTAGTAATGGGGGGCTCGCTTGGCGAAGCCAGTACTTTACTAAACGAAGAAAAAACGGCGCTGCTGCTGCATTGCAAAAAAACAATGAAAAGGGAAGTGCCCGCAATTGTAACCATTGCAGAGCAGTCTACCAAAGCCGCCATTGCTGTGGCCCACAGCGCGGAGAAAAATGGCGCAGATGGCCTGATGATATTACCGCCCATGCGCTATAAGGCCGACGACAGGGAAACAGTACAGTATTTTACAACCATTGCTGCCAATACCGGTTTGCCCATCATGATTTATAATAACCCATACGATTATAAAATTGAAGTAACCATTGCCATGTTTGAAGAACTGGCAGCAATAGACAGTATTGAATCAATCAAAGAATCAACCAGGGATGTATCCAATGTGTCAAGGCTGAAGAATGCTTTTGGCAACCGCTTTAAAATACTCTGCGGCGTAGACACACTGGCACTGGAAGAACTGGCATTGGGCGCCGATGGATGGGTTGGCGGACTGGTAGATGCTTTTCCTGCCGAAACAGTAGCCATTTATCGTTTAATGAAGGCCGGCAGATATACCGAAGCGCTGCAAATCTACCGCTGGTTTTTGCCTGTGCTGGAGCTGGACATTCATCCCAAGCTGGTACAATACATTAAACTGGCTGCCCTGCAAACAGGTATGGGTACAGAATATGTAAGAGCGCCAAGACTGGTAATAGAAGGAGAAGAAAGAAGAAAAGTGCTGTCGACTATCAGTAAGGCCATCGAAACAAGACCTGTATTGCCGGATTACCTGCACCTTTCTGCTATGCAATTTGCATAAAATTGAACCAGGAGACATGACGGCACACAGATGCACCGGAATTATGGTACAAATAATGCGCGCTGACCGCTCTGTGGCTTTATTACCCGTGGTTCAAATGGGAACCAAAAAATGAATATGTCAAAGAAGTTTTTTTGTATAGATGCGCATACCTGTGGCAACCCGGTAAGGCTGGTAGCGGGCGGCGGCCCATTTTTAGAGGGCGCCAATATGAGTGAAAAGCGCCAGCATTTTTTAAAGGAATACGACTGGATTCGCAAAGGCCTGATGTTTGAACCGCGCGGTCATGATATGATGAGTGGCAGCATTCTCTATCCGCCGCACGATGCGGCCAATGATGTAGCCGTGCTTTTTATAGAAACCAGTGGTTGCCTGCCCATGTGCGGACATGGTACCATTGGCACCATTACCATTGCTATAGAAGAAGGATTGATTATACCCAAGCAGCCCGGCACTATACGCATGGAAGCTCCGGCCGGACTGGTGCTGATAAGTTATAAACAGGAAGGCAAAAAAGTAAAAAGCGTTAAACTTACCAATGTGGCTTCCTTCCTGGCAGCCACCGATCTTACTGTTGAATGCCCGGAACTGGGAGAGCTGACGCTGGATGTTTCCTATGGCGGTAATTTTTATGCCATCGTGGATGTACAGAAGAATTTTAAAGGCATTGAGCATTACAGTGCCGGCAAATTAATCGCCTGGGCACGCGAGTTACGCAAACGCATCAACGAAAAATATTCGTTTGTGCATCCTGAAAATCCTACCATCAGCGGGTGTTCTCATATTCTATGGACCGGTGCCGTACTGGATAAAAAGTCTACCGCACGCAATGCCGTTTTTTACGGCGATAAGGCCATTGACCGCAGTCCATGCGGCACAGGCACATCAGCACGGATGGCACAGTGGTATGCCAAAGGCAAATTAAAAAAAGGTGAACAGTTTATACATGAAAGTATTATCGGGTCCACATTTACCGGAACGATTGAAGAAGAAATCCCCAACGCCTTCGGTACAGGTAAAACGGCCATCCGGCCGGGTATAGAAGGCTGGGCACGTATCTATGGGTACAATACCATCAGCATTGATGAAGAAGATGATCCGTATGCGTTCGGATTCCAGGTGATTTGAGAATGTGGTGAATGTGGAAATGTGATGAATGTGATGAATGTGAAAATGTGATGAATGTGGAAATGGTAAAAATGCTATATAATTCTGCGAACAGCAGCAGCCACATCGCTGAGCGACAGAAATCATAGATCCGCCATTCAAAAATCAGACATAGTCCCTATATGCGTCAACTAATTTGCCTTGCAGTTATTTTTCTTGTATTGGCTGTACCCGCTTCCGCGCAAACGAATCCCTCTTATGTGCCCTGCAATGAGATGCCGAATATCATACAAAACTATTATGCAGATATACTGGCGCTAAGCCGTGTTTACATTGTGGAAGGTTCGCCGGAATTAAGGGAACGCTATAAAAAAATGGCGGTTGATTACCTTAAGCGGCTTGACAAAATTAATTTCAGCAGCCTGGGGCAGGAGTGCAGGGCAGATTATATTCTTTTCAAAAGAGATTTAAAAGAATCCGTTTTCAGGGCTGGCGCAGAGGAGAAGGAATTTACTGCCCTGCAGCCCTGGTTCCCTTTTGCAGACAGTATTTATGTGCTTGAAAAAATCAGGCGGCGCGGCGGCCCGTTAGATGGTCAGCGTGTTGCTGCTAATTTTTCTTCCGTTAGCAGGCAATTGTACCAGCTGCAGTTGAAATTACTCCAGAATAAAAATATAACGGTGGCCAATAGCCGCCGTGCCAATATTATCATACAGGGTTTGCAGGCTGCCGCAAAAAATGTATTTACGTTTTACAATGCGTATGATCCTCTTTTTACCTGGTGGGTGCCCGAAACCTACAAAAAACTGGATAGTGCGCTGGGTTTGTATGCAGCAGGCTTTAAAGCAAGTGCCGATAAAAATGCACCGGGCAGGGATTCCAGCGGTATTGTAGGATTTCCCATTGGCAGGGATGAGATCGTACGCCAGCTCAAATATGAAATGATACCCTATACACCGGAAGAACTGATAGAAATAGCCAACCGTGAATTTGCCTGGTGCGATAAAGAGATGCTGAAAGCCAGTGCGGAAATGGGTTTTGGCAGCAATTGGAGAGCGGCCATGGAGAAAGTAAAGCAGGCTTATGTGCCGGCTGGCGAACAGCCTGCTGCTATGATGAAATTGTATAATGGCGCCATTGCTTTCTTAAAAGAGAAAGATTTAATTACCATACCGCCGCTGGCCGAAGAAACCTGGCGCATTGCTATGCTCACCCCGGAACAGCAACTGGTTAATCCCTTCTTTTCGGGTGGAGAAGAGTTCGCCATTTCCTATCCCACCAATACCATGGATTTTGATGCCAGGATGATGAGTATGCGCGGCAATAACCCGCATTTTTCGCACGCTACCGTGCACCATGAATTAATTGCCGGGCATTACCTGGAGCAATTTATGAACGAGCATGTAAATACTTACCGGCATTATGATACCCCATTCTGGACAGAGGGTTGGTCGGTATACTGGGAATTTGCTTTATGGAATGAAGGGTTTTCCGCATCTCCGGAAGATCGTATTGGTATGCTGTTCTGGCGCATGCATCGCTGTGCACGCATTATTTTTTCGCTCAATTATCATATGGGTAAATGGAGCCCGCAACAATGTATTGATTTTCTTATTGACCGTGTAAATCATGAAAAAGCAAATGCGGAAGGAGAGGTGCGCCGCTCATTTGTCGGTGGTTATAGTCCGCTGTACCAGGTAGGTTATATGATCGGCGGCCTGCAGCTAATGGCACTAAGAAATGAAATAGTGAACAGTAAAAAGATGACGGTAAAACAATTTCACGATGCGGTAATGCACGAAAACAGCATGCCCATAGAAATGCTGCGCAATATTCTTACCAACCAGCCGCTGAAGGAACCCTATGAAACCAGCTGGCGCTTCTATAAACTGCCCTGAATGTATTGAAACATGAGCTTGTAAAAACGCACAGCAGGCGATTGGAATGTACATTAAAATTTCATTAAACAGTTGTCTTGTAGTATTGCAATCTGCGTGAATTGTATGCGCTAAAATGCAAACATTTCTATCAAAAGCTATATTTTTTTCATATAACCTGCTTGTACGACCCCTGTAAAGAGTATATTTGAATACAAGCTAATTGCATGAGATTTCACTGGGCGGCCAGCTTTTTTTTATTAATGACTTTCCTTTTTTTGCAGGTTATCTCAGTAACCGCACAGTCGGCCGCCGACGATAGTACACTGTATAAAAAAGCGGTGAGCAATACAATAGCACTGTATTATAAATCTGCCGGCGATCAGTTGGGTTTATACAACGGCATCCAATATGGCGGTTACCCTTTTTCATTTACTGAGGGCCATCCTTTTTTTTACAGTAACAAGCCCGATACCGGATCGGTTGTTTATGACGGCATACTGTATGAAAATCTTTCCATGCAGTATGATGAAATAGCGGAAGCACTGTTTATGCAGGATAGTGCACGCCGCATTCAGTTGCTGAACCCTCGTATTGAAAGGTTTACCCTGTTCGCCAATAATTTTATACGGATTGTGAAAGATACTGAAAGCGCAGCGCTGGTAAAGACCGGCTTTTACAATATTTTATACGAAGGAGGCACCAGCCTGTTGAAAAAGGAAGTGAAATTGATCCGCGACGATGTAAGCACCGGGGAGCTCCGCCATTTTGTTGATGCAACTGAATACTACTACCTGAAAAAAAACAATGTGTTCTTCAGTATCAGAAGCAAAAGCGGATTTCTTGATCTTTTTAAAGACAAAAGAAAGCAAATTAAACAGTATATAGCAAAAAATAAACTGAGTTACAGAAAAGACAGGGATAATATGCTTGCAAAAGCAACTGCTTACTATGACCAGCTAACACAATAAAATGATATTCAGGCATACATTAATATTATTATTCGCAGGCGTTTTGTTTTGCGGCGCCCTGTGTGCGCAAAAAGATACCGCTGCACTGATAAGCCTGAATGTGCTGGATGTAACGGTTGAAAAATTTGTGGTGGAAATCGAAAAACAGGCGGGAGTGCATTTTTACTACGACAGCACCCGGTTCGACAGCACCAGCATTAGCGTTGTTGTAAAGGACCAGCCTTTAAGAAAAGTGCTGGACCAGGCATTTGCCAATGCTGGTGTGTATTATACAATTGATAAGGAAGGGCACATTTTTCTCACCAAAGACCACGCATTAAACCTGTTGCTGCCACCTGGTTTTTTTAGCAACGGCAAAGTAAATAAAGCCAATCCGCCCCCGGATGCCAGCCTGTTCAGCAGCACCGCAGATACCGATGATGATACCAGGACAATACAAAAAGCCACACTGGAAAATAAACTGTACGAGGTAGGCGACAAATCGGCCGCCAACCAGCCAAGGGTGGTTACAATGGCCGGTTACATAAGAGATGCAAAAACCGGAGAGCCTGTAGTGGGTGCATCTGTTTATATCGACAACCCCCGCATTGGTGTGTCAACGGATCAATTTGGATATTATTCGCTGTCTTTACCCAGGGGCAGGCATATCCTGAACATCCAGAGCATCGGCATGCGCGATACCCGCCGGCAGATAGTGCTGTACAGTGATGGTAAAATGAATATTGATTTGCAGGGTACGGTCATAGCACTGAAGAAAGTAATTATTTCTGCCCAGAAATTAAGTAATGTAAAAGGCACCCAAATGGGCCTGCAGAAAATAGACATCAAAACCATTAAACGCGTACCGGTTGTATTTGGCGAAGCGGATATATTAAGGGTGGTAACTACTTTGCCGGGTGTAAAAACAGTGGGCGAATCCAGCACGGGGCTGAATGTACGGGGTGGTTCGGCAGACCAGAACCTTATCCTGTTTAATGATGCGACCATATTTAACCCGGCGCATTTTTTTGGTATGTTCTCTGCCTTTAACCCGGAAGTAGTAAAGGACGTTGAATTATATAAAAGCAGTATACCTGCCCGTTATGGCGGCCGGTTGTCTTCTGTACTTAATGTAAACAGCAGGGAGGGGAATAAAAAAAATATCACAGGGTCTGCCGGCATTGGCCTGCTTACCAGCCGGCTGGATGTGGAGGGCCCGCTAATCAAAGACAAATCTTCCTTTATACTGGGCGGACGCACTACCTATGCCAACTGGCTGCTGAATGCCCTGCCACAGGAATACAGGAAAAGCAAGGCTTCCTTTTACGACGTAAACCTTAATATAAGCCATGAATTCAACAAGAAGAATACGCTTTACCTGACCGGCTACCTCAGCAACGATAAGTTCAACCTGAACAGCGATACGGCTTACGGCTATGGAAACAAAAACATTTCTTTAAAGTGGAAACATATTTTTAACAATAAGCTTAACAGCCTTGTTACGGGTGGTTATGACCGTTATGACTACAATATTTCCAGCGACAAGCTGCCACTGAATGCGTATCAGCTGGCATTTGATATTAACCAGGCCTACCTGAAACTGCATTTTAATTATTACCTGAGCAGCAAGCATACGCTCGATTTTGGGCTGAATTCAATTTTCTATAAACTACATCCCGGCAATTACCGGCCATTGGGCAAACAATCATTGGTGGTGGCCGACCGGGTAGCTCCTGAACAGGCGATTGAAAGCGCCCTGTATATAAGCGATCATTACAATATCAGTTCATCACTGAGCGCAGATGCGGGCATAAGATATTCAATGTTTAATTCGCTGGGGCCGCAAAATGTGAATGTTTATGCGCCCGGTTTGCCCAAAACAGAAACGAATATCGTGGAAACTGTTCCCTATGGCAATGGCAATTTTGTTAAAACCTATGCTGGTCCCGAGTACCGGCTGTCTTTGCGTTATGCCTTTACAGACAGTTTCTCTGTAAAAGCCGGCTATAATACGCAGCGGCAATACATTCATGTGCTGTCGAACACCACCGCAATGGCGCCCACTGATATCTGGAAATTGAGCGACCCCAATATTAAACCGCAGTGGGGCGATCAGTATTCACTGGGCTTGTACAAGAATCTGAAATCAAATACCATCGAAACATCTGTGGAAGTGTATTATAAAACCATAAAAGATTACCTGGATTATAAAAGCGGCGCAGTCCTGGTAATGAACCATCATATCGAAACAGATGTGGTAAGTACAAGAGGTAAGGCCTATGGCATCGAATTGCTGGTAAAAAAATTGACGGGTAAACTGAACGGATGGATAAGTTATACATGGTCGCGCGTGCTGTTAAAACAGGACGATCCGGCAGCTGGTGAGATTATCAACCGCGGTATGTATTACCCTGCCAATTATGATAAGCCGCACGATGTTACGGTGATTGCCAATTATCGCGTCACACACCGGTTTAGCCTTTCTATGAATGGCACTTACAGTACGGGCCGGCCCATTACACTGCCTGTTGGCATATTTTATTATGCCGGTGCGGCAAGAACCTTGTATGCAGACAGGAACGCTTACCGCATACCTGATTATTTCCGCATGGATTTTTCTATGAATTTAGACGGCAATCATAAAGTGCACCAGAAGACACATAATTCATGGACGGCTGGCGTGTATAACCTCACTGGCAGGAAAAACCCCTATTCTGTTTATTATGTTTCGGAAAACGGCGTTATAAACGGGTATAAGCTTTCCATTTTTGGCAATGCCATACCCTATATCAATTTCAATATCAGTTTTTAATTATTACATATGCAAAAGCTTTTTTATTGTTTGATAATTTTGCTGATAGCCGGTTGCAGGCAACGGTACGATTCGCCGGTTAAATCGCCGGTCACCGGCTACCTGGTGGTGGACGGTGTTATTAACAGCGGACCCGATAGTACCACGATTACCCTTAGCCGCACTACTAAATTCGATAATAAAAGTATTGTATATGAAACCGGTGCTGCTGTAAATGTGCAGGGAGAAGACAGCAGCGTGCACCTGCTCACTGAATCGGGAAAAGGACTGTATGTGGCCGGCAACCTACACCTTAACAATGCACTCAAATACCGCCTGCGCATCAGCACCTCCGATGGTAAAAAGTATGCATCCGATTTTGCAGCTATAAAAAACAACCCGCCCATTGACAGCATCAGCTGGAAATTGGAAAATGGCGGTCTGCAACTCTATATTAATACACATGACCCCCTGAATAACACCAGGTATTACCAGTGGTATTTTGACGAAACCTGGGAGATTCATTCCTCTTATACATCTTCTTTAAAATATAAAATTGTACAGGGCGGCGGCGTTATTACCTACAGTGTAGTGTACAGGGATTCAAGCACGTTTTCCTGGGACCCCAGCATTATTACCTGCTGGCAGTTTAACAAGCCGTATAATATTTTTATCAGTTCAACTGCCAAACTGAGCCAGGATATTATTTATCTGCCCCTGCAGTTTATTCCGAAAGCATCGGTAAAGCTCAGTGCATTGTACAGTATGCATTTGAAACAATATGCGTGGACCAAAGAAGGGTATGAGTTTCTTGACAGGATGAGGAAAAACACCGAAACCACGGGATCCGTTTTTGATCCCCAGCCTTCTGAGCTGAACAGCAATATCCACAATATTGCCGATGCCACCGAACCGGTAATTGGTTATTTCAATATTTGCCCGGTACAACAAAGCAGGATTTTTATCAGGAACGGCGATGTGCCCGGCTGGGGCTATTCCAGCAACTGTACAAGTGTTGAAATTGAGAATATCAGCGACAGTATTATGCGGAAGGGCATCGGGCTGTTGCCCACCGAAGTGGTAAAACTCAGTCCATTGGGAACGATTGCCATTTTTACTGCGGCAACACCGGAATGTGTGGACTGCACATTAAGGGGAACCAATAAAAAGCCGGCATACTGGCCCTGATAATTTTTTTAACTGCTAACCATGTTATGAACATTTTTACCGATTTATATAATCATGCATAAAAAAATGGGCCTGCATACTGTAAAACTGCAACTGCTTATAACAGTTATGATGCTGGCGGCGGCCACTTCCCTGCACGCGCAGGATCTGCGGCAGCAGTTTGCTGCTTACCAGCAACAGGCAATACAGGAAAAATTGTATGCACATACCGATAAAAATTATTACGTAGCAGGCGAAATCTGCTGGTTTAAAATCTACAGCGTGGATGCTTTTTTTAATAAACCACTTGGCATCAGCAAACTGGCTTATGTAGAACTGCTGGATAAAAACAAAAAGCCTGTGCTGCAGGCAAAAGTGCCGCTAAAGGATGGCGATGGCAGTGGGTCACTGCAGTTGCCTGTTTCACTTATTTCCGGCAAATACACCCTGCGCGCCTATACCAGGTGGATGAAAAATTTCGGTCCGGCATACTTTTTTGAAAAACCCATTACGGTTATCAATACCCGTAAAATATATGAAGCAGATACACTGCGTCAAAAAAGCAGGTACGATATCCAGTTTTTCCCCGAAGGGGGCAATTTGGTAAATGGTTTCCAAAGCAAGGTGGCTTTCAGGGTAGTGGACCAGTACGGAAAGGGAATATACTGCACCGGGCTTATAATTGATCAAAAGGCGGATACAGCCGCCAGGTTCGCCAGTTTAAAATTTGGAATGGGGAATTTTTTATTTACCCCCCTGGAAGGACATACCTATAAAGCAATTGTGATATTGCCAGACAGTGCCAGGGTGGAGCAGTCTTTACCGGCTGCATACAACAATGGCTTTGTGATGCAACTGGCCCGGACAGAAAAAAACCAGGTAAAAATAGCCGTGCAATCAAATGCCGGCAATTCATCAGGTACTGAGCTATATCTTTTTGTGCATACCCGGGGCGTGGTAAAGACCGTGCAGGGCACTGTTTTAAAAAACGGCTACGCTGAATTTTTTGTTGATGCGGATTTGCCGGGCGATGGGATCTCTCAATTTACCATTTTTAACGCCGCCCGCCAGCCCGTCTGCGAAAGACTGTTTTTTAAAAGACCTTCAAAAAGACTGGAGCTAAGCGCTGCTACCGACATTGCGGAATATGATACGCGTAAGAAGGTAACAGTACAGGTGGCGTCTGCCAGCCAGGATGGTAAGCCTGCCCCGGCAAACATGTCTGTAGCGGTTTACCGGGTGGATTCATTGACAGATCCGGACGAAACCGACATCTGCAATTACCTGTGGTTAAGTTCAGACCTGGTGGGAAATATTGAATCGCCCGGTTATTATTTTACCCAGCAGACAGCAGCGGCAGACAGTGCCCTGGACAATCTTATGCTTACCCAGGGCTGGCGCAGGTTTCGCTGGGAAGATATTTTACAAAACAAAAAACCCGTTTTTGAGTTTGCACCCGAGTATAAAGGTCATATTATAAAAGGAAAAGTTGTTAATAACGCTGACGGGCAACCGGTAAGAGAAATTGAATCTTATCTGTCGGCGGCAGGCACACGATCGCAGGTAAGAGGAACCTTCAGCAATGACAGTGGCCTGGTAAAATTCGAGATGGACGGGTTTTACGGCAACGGCGAAATCATTGTACAGACAGCCGGTAAAGACAATGGCAGCAGGCATATCGAATTAAGCAGCCCTTTTTCGGATAAATATTCCGGTAACCCGCTGCCGGCTTTTTCTTTGCCCGAAAAAAATGCAGGGCAGGTGTTCGACAGGCATGTGTCGGTACAGGTGCAAAATACATACAATGGCAGCCAGCTTAATCATGTGCTGGCGCCTGATGTAGATACAACACCGTTTTACTCAAAGGCCGACAATGTGTACATGCTGGATGATTATGTCCGGTTTACAACAGTGGAAGAAATTCTGCGGGAGTATGTGCCTGATGTAAACGTACGGAGAAGGAACGGCAAATTCTATTTGCCTGTATTTGATAATGTGCGCAAGGATTTTTTTACAGTAGATCCGTTGATACTGCTGGATGGTATACCGGTACTGGATCCTGATAAAATAATGAGTTATGACCCACTGAAAATAAAGAAACTGGAAGTGGTGGCACGACTGTATTATTATGGCAGCATGTTTTTTGGAGGCATTATTAATTTTGTTACCTATCACGGAGATTTGCCGGGTTATGAACTTGATCCCTATGCAACTGTCATAGACTACGATATGCTGCAGATGAAGAGAGAATTCTTTTCCCCCGTGTATGAAACACAGGAGCAGGCCGGCAGCCGGCTGCCCGATTTCAGGAGCCTGCTGTATTGGTCGCCTTCCGTTAAAACCAGCCAGGAAGGAAAACAGCAGCTTGTTTTCTACACGTCAGACCTTCCGGGTACCTTTGCAGCAGTATTGCAGGGAATTACAACCGATGGTCACGCAGGCAGCAAAACAATTTATTTCCAGGTCAGGGATAATACTTCTTTCACGGGAAAGAAATGAAGCGCCTTAACTTTGTATATATTCAATAATCAGCCGGTTCCCGTTTAGCTCCATCCTAAGACAAAATTTATGAAAAAGATCTGTTTACTATGCTTTGTATTAACAGCAGCGGGCGCTTTTTGCCAGAGCTATGTGCCGGAGTTTAATAATCCCAAAATGAAGGTTAGGCCGGTGGTGCCTGTGAAAGCTTATGCATTTAATATCAGCGATGTAAGAATAACCGGCGGCGTTTTTAAGAAAGCCATGGATCTGGATGCTGCCTACCTGCTGCAGATTGAGCCAGACCGGCTACTGCACCGGTTTCGCGAGTATGCACATTTGCCGGTAAAAGGTGCATTATACGGCGGCTGGGAATCGGAAACAATATCCGGGCATACACTCGGACATTACCTTTCGGCCTGCGCCATGATGTATGCATCTACCGGCGACAAAAGATTTAAAGACAAAATAGACTATATAGTTAGTGAACTGGCGGTTTGCCAGCAGGCCCGCAAAACTGGTTATGTAGGCGGCGTACCCAACGAAGACACAGTGTTTGCCCAGGTGGCAAGGGGAGACATACGTTCAAAAGGATTTGATTTAAACGGTGCATGGGTGCCCTGGTATACCATGCATAAAGTAATGGCAGGTTTGCTGGATGCCTATCTGTATTGCGACAATAAGCAGGCTATAGATGTACTTACAAAAATATGCGGCTGGATTGGCAATGAATTGAAAGGTCTGAATGATGAACAGATACAAAAAATGCTGGATTGTGAACATGGTGGCATGAATGAAGTGCTGGTGAATATGTATGCCGTAACGGGCAACAAAGATTACCTGCAGCTGTCTTATAAATTTCATCATAATGTGGTGCTTGATTCCCTGGCAAAGCAAAAAGACATCATGCAGGGAAGGCATTCCAATACCAATATTCCCAAGATTATTGGCGTAGAAAGAAGGTACCAGCTTACCGGCGATCAGAAAGACAGCAGTACTGCGGATTATTTCTGGCATACCATTGTTAACCATCATACTTATGTAAATGGCGGCAACAGCAATTATGAATACCTGGGTACCGAAGACAAGCTGAATGACAGGCTGAGTGATAATACAACGGAAACCTGTAATACCTACAACATGCTGAAGCTGACACGCCAGCTTTTTGCTTTCAACCCGGCACAGGAGTATGCTGATTTTTATGAACGCGCGTTGTACAACCATATACTTGCCAGCCAGGAACCAGACAGTGGTATGATGTGCTACTTTGTACCACTTAGAATGGGAGGGAAAAAAACTTTTTCGGATAAATTCAATTCTTTCTGGTGTTGCGTAGGTTCCGGCATAGAAAATCATTCCAAATATGGTGAAGCCATTTATTACCGCAGCAACGATGGCGGATTATTCGTAAATCTTTTTATTCCATCTCAGTTAAACTGGAAAGAAAAAAATATCACCATTACCCAAAATACCTCTTTTCCGGAAAGCAATACCAGTTCAATTAAAATAGCCTGTTCCAAATCATTATCATTTCCGATGTATATCCGGAACCCCTGGTGGGCCGGCAACAACGCTGTAATAATGGTAAATGGAAAAGAAATAAAAGCTGGCAAAGCCGCCAATGGTTATTTTATAGTAAACAGAACCTGGAAGAATGATGATAAGGTGACGATTGTTTTTGACATGCATTTATATACGGAAAGTATGCCTGATAATAAAAACAGGATAGCGCTATTGTATGGGCCGGTGCTGCTGGCGGGCGATTTGGGTGATACAATGCCCGACCCTGTATATGGCACGCCTGTATTGCTTACCAGCAACCACAATGTAACAGAATGGGTAAAGCCGGTGGCCAATAAACCACTTACATTTAAAATGCAGGGCGTGGGTAAGCCTTTTGATACTGAATTATCTGCTTTCTATGCAATGCATAAAAACTATTACAGCGTGTACTGGGATTATTTTACCAATGAAGAATGGGCTACAAGGGAAGCCAGCTACAAGGAAGAGAAAGCACAGCAAAAAGCAATAGACGAAAGAACCGTAGATATTATGCGGCTGGGCGAAATGCAGCCCGAACGCGATCACAACCTGAAGAGTTCTATCAACTCTTACCCGGGCAATGCCCTAACCCGCTCGGGAAGAGAGGCGAGGGCCGGGGGCTTTTTTTCGTTCGATATAAAAGTGAAGCCCGGTGTACCCAATATATTGCTGTGCACTTATTTTGGCGATGATAAAAACAGTGCATTTGATATTTTGATAGATGATGTAAAGCTGGTATCTGTGGAATGGAAAGGGGGCGAAACCGGCAGATTTTATGATAAGGAGTATCCCATCCCTGAAGCGCAGACAAAAGACAAAACATCAGTTACCGTAAAAATATCGGCCAACGCGGGCAAAACCGCCGGAAGGGTTTTTGGTTGCCGCATTGTAACACCAGAAGCCGGCAAATGAGTAATCAATGCCAGTAACAGGCTAGTTTGCCGGCAGTTGCTGGTGGTACTCTTTTATAAACGCGCCGGGAGATTTTTTGGTGATGCTTTTGAACACGCGGTTGAAATTTACTACGTTGTTAAAACCAGACTGGTAGGCCACGGCCGATATGCTGTTAAAATCTTTCTCCATAAACTTTTTGCATGCTTCATTGATTCTTATTTCGTTTAAGAAATGAATATAGGTTTTAGAAGTATGTTTTTTAAAATACCGGCAAAAAGAAGGGGGTGTCAGGTGAACAAGGGCGGCCACCTGCTGCAGGGTAATGTTTTTGGTATAGTTGGCGATGCTGTACTGGTACACATCGTTAATACGCAAGCCTTCCGTATCTGTTATAGCATATTCAAAAGCTTCTGTTGAAAAATGTTTCCATTTTTTTTCATCTGCCATTACCTGCAGTAATTCAATAAATGCGGCCAGCCGTCTGCCTCCCGGGGCGAGTTTTATTTTTATCAACTGGTCTGTAATGATTTTACTGCTTTTGGCGGGGGCCTGCATGCCATGTGCAGATGCCGTAACAAATTTTTTTACGCCCCGCATTTCCGGAAGCAACAGCAGCGGCGCTATGAAGCCGGCAGGGTTAAAAAAAATATTGAAGGAATGAATCTGTTTTTTGCTATTGGCAATAAGATAACCCGGGTCGCTTTTGAAAAGATGCGGCTGGTTGGCGCCTATTACAAAAATATCGCCTGCCCCGAACCGCTGCATATAATTGCCGGCTATCAGCGTGCCCTCTCCTTTAATTACCCAGGTAATCTGTGTTTCGTTGTGCCGGTGCAGGTGCTCGTAAAAATGCGGCAATACATCTTCCTGCAGGTGTATGGAATTGCCGGCGGCCACGGGTATGGTAAACTGAATCACCTTCATTTAACCAATATTACCGATATTTTTATTTTTCCGCTCAATTTTGGGTAAAATAGGTAAAAATTAAATCAGCGCCCACCGGCCAGGCGGCATAAACATTTTGCCGGCACCAACGCGGGATTATCTTTGCAGGCCGGATACCAGGTAGAAGATCATCCGAAATATCATTCAATTATGAAGTACACAAAGTGGATTGGCCTGCTTGCCGCTGTCATTGTTATAGCAGTTTGTTATATGCCCTGGGTATATATTCAGTCGGTGCAGCTGGAAATTGCCGGAATGTTTGCTAGCGGCAAACATAATTTTGGTAAACCGGGGCTTATGAATATATTTTGTTCAGCGGTGGCTGGCCTGTTATTTGTGCTTCCACAAATATGGGCTAAGCGAACAAATATTTTTTTCTGTGGATTTAATATAGCATGGTCTGTGCGCAATTACCTGTTGCTTAGCCGGTGTTACGGCGGCGAATGCCCGGAGAAGAAAGCAGCTTTGTATGTACTGCTGGCAGCTTCTGCCGTTATGCTGCTCATGTCTTTTATGCCAGATGCAGAAATCAGAGAAGAAAGTAAGGCGGCAGAAGAAGCGGTGAAGCCATGATTACAGGCTGTTAATAATATTCTCAATATTATTTCTGTTGAATGGTTTGTGCAGGAAATAAGAAGCGCCTTCATGGATAGCTTTCTCATTCAACTGCTTTTCATTATGCGCGGTCATCATTACAATCTTGGTAGCGGGATAAGTGTCAATCATTCTTTTAATAAAATCGATGCCTTTGCCATCAGGCAGATGATTATCAAGAAATATATAATCGGGTTTTAATTCCTGTATTACGTTCAGGGCATTGCCCAGTCCATGTATACTCCGCGCACGAAAATGTTCCCTTTCTAAAACCAGCTCCATTAGCATGCACAATTCCTCTTCGTCATCTATTATGAGTACGTTTTTCTTTGCCTGCATCCTGGTTTGTGCAATTTTCATACATGTTTTATTATATTAAAAACTAAGGGTGTTTTTACCCTGAAAGTTTGAATGAATAATTGTATACTATAAATACATAAATGTGTGCCAAATTCATAAACTGTACGTAAATACAGGGACATTGGTTCAAAGAAAATCCAAACTGCTACAGACCAATATACAAAAAATGGAATATTTTTCTGGCACAGTTTTATTACCACTGGCTACTGAAGTTCTATTGTCATCATCATAAATAAAAAAAAATTATGGGAAATCTATTGTACCTCATTGCGGTTATCCTTGTAATAGCCTGGGCTATTGGATACTTTGGTTATCAGAGTGGCGGAATCATACACGTGTTATTGGTAATAGCAATTATAGCTGTTTTGCTAAGGGTTATCCGCAGGGCATAATAAGTTCATATTTTTTGTAAAATCAGGTTCTTTCCGGGAAGCCTGATTTTTTTTGTGGAAAATTGTCGCCATTTTTAGTAAATATAATTGCATTACAGCGGGCTTGATGTTTACCAGGGCGGGCATAACAATTGTCTTATAAAGGAAGGTGCCGGCAGATTCAGTCGGTTTGCCAAACAACAAAAGCAATGACTGCACCAGCCGAAAATAAACGACAAAAGAAATAACCGGCAAGATTGGAGCATACCGCAATAAAATTTAAACGAACTACATGCCGAAGCAATACCCCTTCTATGTTAAATGTACGGTTATTTTACTTGGATTAATCCTTTTTGTATATGTTATTACAGGACTCAGGGAAATACTGGCGCCATTATCTTTTGCCTTGTTGCTTGCAATATTATTAAACCCGCTCGTCAACAGGTTGCAGCAATGGAAGATACCGCGGGTTTTGTCAATTTGCATTGCATTGTTCCTGGCTTTTCTCTTTATAGCAGGCGTCGGTTATTTTTTATCGGCGCAAATTGCCGGTTTTACAGACCAGTTTCCGCTGATGAAGAAAAAATTGGTGCAACTGGTAGAAAACCTGCAGCGCGATATAAGCCGGCGCTTCGATATTGACGTAGAAAAACAGCAGGCAGCTATGGAAGAGGCCGGGGCAAAAATGAAACCATTGATTGGTTCTACTGCCGGCGCGTTGATGAGCTCAATAGCTGCGCTGATCTTATTACCCGTATATTCTTTTCTGTTTCTTTATTACAAGAATCTTTTATTGAATTTTATATACGAAGTATTTGCCAAAGAAAATTTTAAAGAAGTGGGTGTGGTATTAAAACAGACCAAAGGAGCCATTCAGCACTATATGTACGGCCTGGTGGTGGAAACTTCTATTGTGGCGGTACTCAATTCGCTGGCCTTGCTTATACTGGGTGTTAAGTATTGGATATTGCTGGGTGTTCTTGGGGCTATCTTAAACATTATACCCTATATAGGCGGTATTATTTCTGTGGCTTTGCCGGTTTTAATAGCAACCGTAACTAAAGAGGGGCTTCATACCCAGGTACTCATTATGATTTGTTATGCAGTAATACAGTTTATAGATAATCATTTCCTGGTTCCATACATTGTTTCTTCCAAAGTGAAAATAAACGCACTTATTTCAATTGTTTTTGTATTGCTGGGCAATGCCGCCTGGGGCGTATCGGGCATGTTTCTTTGCATTCCGTTTGCCGGCATTCTAAAGATCATTTTCGACCGTATTGATGATCTTAAACCCTGGGGCAGGTTACTGGGCGATGAAATACCAGTCAGGCCCAAAGCTCAGTGGCCGATCCGCAGGCGACCCGGTTCGGTAAAAAATGCAAAAATCAAAGCCGGCTAGTCAGCAATTTTTAACCATTACTGTGTAAATCATGGTTAGGCAGTCACAGAAGTTCTATGACTGCTGCGGTACAATGCTGTTGGTAAATCATTAATAAAAAATTTCTCCAATACTCCCGGTGCTGCCTGTTTTATGCTAAAGTATGTAGAAATATTTCTACATAGTTGTACGCTTAAACAAGCATTTGTATGGAGTCTGCTATATTGTAAGCCTGCCGGGTGGCATATGCCATTCATTTTATTTATGGCAGGTTATTAGTTTTATACACCTGCGTAAACAATAAAATTTATAACCCTTAATATGCTCAGCAAACATTCCTTTAGCCCGGCTCTTATTGATATTGCGGATCAAACTCTTTTTTTCAAATCCTTTTTCCGGAATAGTTTTAAAAAAGGGTTTGAGTGGAATGAGTTTCTGCGGCAGGCTTATGTTACCGGTTACCGATCCATTGGCATTATTGCATTAACCGGGTTTATACTTGGCTTTGTACTTACACTGCAATCGCTGCCCACTATGAAACAATTTGGGGCCGTTAGTTTTATACCGGGTATGGTATCCATTTCGGTAATACGTGAAATTGGGCCGGTAATCGTAGGACTTATGTGTGCAGGGAAAATCTCTTCCAGTATGGGGGCCGAATTGGGCAGTATGAATGTAACGGAACAGATTGATGCTATGGTGGTATCTGGTGCCAACCCAATGCAATACCTGGTAGTTACAAGGATATTGGCGTGTATTGTAATGGTGCCCCTGCTCACCGTGTTCGCAGATGTAATTGCCCTGCTGGGTGGTTTTGTTTCCTCTAACCTGGAAGGCAGCATAAGTGCCAGGCTGTATTTTTATAAGTCCACTTCGGTGCTGGAATTTTCAGATATTATCCCTTCACTGATTAAGACTATTCTTTTTGGTTTTGCTATTGGTTTCGTGGGTTGTTACAAGGGGTTTCATTCAAACCGCGGAACCGAAAGCGTAGGGCTGGCTGCCAATTCGGCCGTGGTTACCGCTTCGGTATGGATTATTGTTATTGATGCCATAGTGGTTCAGATAACCAATGTTTTTGTTTATAAATAGAATAAGCGCATAATGGAACAGGTAATAGAAATACAGGGATTGAAAAAAAGCTTTAACGGTAAAGAGGTGCTTACCAACATTAATCTTACGGTAAAACGTGGCGAAAATGTGGTAATACTGGGCAAGTCGGGCGAGGGGAAGTCGGTTACCATAAAATGCATTACCGGTTTAATGCACCAGGATGAAGGCTCTTTGAAAGTATTTGGCCGCGAAGTAACTGAACTGAACCACCACGAGTTACGGGATCTGAGAAAACGTATCGGTTTCCTTTTTCAAAACGGGGCCCTGTACGATTCTATGACGGTCAGGGACAACCTGGCTTTTCCATTGCAGCGGGTATCAAAAATTAAAGACAAAAAACAAATCGAACAATTATCAATGGAGGTACTGGAAGCAGTTGGCCTGGAAGACGCCATTGACAAAATGCCGTCCGAACTTTCGGGAGGAATGCGCAAAAGGATGGGACTTGCCCGTACGCTGATTGTAAAACCTGAAATTATGTTGTATGATGAACCTACTACCGGCCTTGATACCATTACATCGAAAGAGATTAGCAGCCTGATACTGGACATGCAGCGGAAATATGATACATCTTCTGTTATTATTACCCACGATATACCCTGCGCAAGAATAACTGCAGACAGGGTGCTTATTATGAGCAACGGCGAATGTATTGCCGAAGGCACCTGCGATGAACTGGAACATGCAAGAGACCCTTTTGTACGATCATTTTTTAAATAAACTACTATGGAGATTTCTGTAAATAAAAAAATAAAAACAGGTGCATTTGTTATTTTGTGCGTTCTCTTGCTGCTGTCCATTATATTTTTAATTGGCAGGCAGAAAAATATGTTTGGCGAAACCTTTTCTGTATACGCAAATTTTAAAAATATTTCCGGGTTAAAAGAGGGTAATTATGTAAGGTATGCCGGCATTGATGCAGGCACGGTAGATAACATCAACATAGTTAATGATACCACCGTAGTAGTAATGATGTTACTGAAAAAAAATGTAAAACCCTTTATAAAAGAAGATGGCACCGCCAGCATTGGCAGCGATGGTTTAATGGGAGATAAACTGGTGGTTATTTCTCCCGGCAGTGCTACTGCACCATTGGTAAAAAGCGGGGGTACTATAAAGGGCGCCAACCCGGTAGACGTAGACAGAATTATAAACAATCTTTCAAAAATATCGGACCATGCAGAAGAACTAACCAGCAGCCTTGCAAACGTAATGACAAAAATAAATAAAGGGGAGGGATCTTTCGGCAGGCTGGTCAACGATGATAAACTGGTAAAAAACATGGAGGGAACATTAAACTCGGCAAGAGAAACGGTAGGCACCGTAAAAAAAACAGCCAGCAGCGTTACTGATAATATGGAAGCCGCCAAACACAGCTTCCTTTTAAGGGGGTTTTTCAAGAGAAAGGAGAAAAAAAGAATAAAAGATTCAACCGAAAAGGCAAATAAAGCCAATGCCCCGGCTGATAAAAATAAGCCATAGGTTACCCGCTTTGTCCTCAGCGGCCATTTGCATCCAAAATATCATCCAGCGATATGCCCGAATGACTTTCGTTATATACACATACCCCGTTTTTAATAAGCAATACCTGTGGCGATTCGTGGTGTATTTTAAAACGCTCCGCTATTGCATTTGACAGCGGGCGATGGGCAATCAAATCAAGAAAATAAAAATCAATGCCGGCAGGAGGCTGTTGTCTTTCCAGCCTGTTTTTGGCAATGGTACTGATGCCACACCGGGTGGAATGTTTGTAAATGACCTGTGGCTTTGTTGCTGAAAATGCGGTGATTTGCTGTAATTGTGTCTCTGTGGTAAGTGGTATCCAATTCATAAAAAAAACAAAAGGTTATCCTTAAAACAATTAAAGATAACCTTGGTTCAGTTATAGATAACAATCTTTCCCTTAAGAAAGATGATTACAAATTAATTTTTTATCTGTGACCATAGCCTACATAACCGGCGCTTGCTTTGCAACCGCTTTTGGAGCTGGTGCAGGAAGTCATGGTAAGGCCGGCCGCAATTAGCAGTACGAGGATCAATACTTTAGCTTTCATTTTTTGTGGTATTTAAAGTTAAACAATGCAAACAGTGCGGTTAAACG
>Ga0068859_100000336_pt1 | contig 46960 bp, 39 predicted proteins | sample KBSSwiS22_FD_66585 | JGI IMG/M metagenome (GOLD analysis project Ga0068859, IMG submission 66585) | Switchgrass rhizosphere microbial communities from Kellogg Biological Station, Michigan, USA - KBS Switchgrass S2-2 | ecosystem: Host-associated > Plants > Roots > Rhizosphere > Soil ... | reverse complement strand
CGGCGTCGGGGGAAGTACGTCCGCACCTACGGCCAGCCCCGCGGCGGCGAAAGCCAATCCCACGGCAAGCGCGCCGACCGCGGCCAAGCGGAAACCTATCAATCCAGCCTCCCTTTGATGCGCCGCCAAGGCGGAGCTTGGGGCTGGCCGCCTGGCCGCCCATGGCGGAGGTTCGTATCAACAGGAAAGGGCGGTGGGAAGATGGAGGCCTGACCGAGAATCGAACTCGGGTGCGCGGATTTGCAGTCCGCTGCGTCACCACTCCGCCATCAGGCCGCGGGGAGGCGAGATGCCCTAACAGAAGCCGGGAGCCGCGGCAATCGCCTGTGGCGAGGCCGATTGCCTAAGCCCGCGACGCGGACCTATAAGCCGGCGACGCCAGATCCAAGGGGACATCATGGCCGACCTCTCCGCCGCACGTCTGAACATGGTCGAGAGCCAGGTTCGCACCCAGGACGTCACCGACGTGCGCATTCAGGACGCTATGCGCGCGATCCCGCGCGAGCGGCTGGCGCCGGCCGGCAAGGCCTATCTCGCCTACGCCGATACGGAGGTGGAGTATGCGCCCGGCCGCTGGCTGCTGCGGCCGCGGGACGTCTCCAAGCTGCTGCAGGCGCTGCGGCCGATGCCGGGCGAGCGCGGACTGGCGATCGCCGCTCCCTACGCAGCGGAAGTGATGGAGGCGCTGGGCGTCGGCGTCGATCGGCTGGAGGGCGACCTCGCCGCCGCGCCGGCGACGGAGGCCTACGACCTAGTGGTGGCCGAAGGCGCGGTCGGCCGTGCGCCCCAGGCCTGGCTCGACGCCCTGGCCATCGGCGGCCGGCTGGGCGTGGTGGAACGCGACGGCGTGGTCGGGCAGGCGGTGCTTTACGTCCGGGCCGCGGACGGCGTCGGCCGTCGGGTGCTTTTCGATGCCTTTCCTCCTGTGCTCGCGGGTTTCGAACTGCGACACGGTTTCGCCTTATAGGCGTCTCAGAGGCCTGTTGACGCGTTGGGGCCAGTGCGGTCGTCCACCCGGAGCGGAAGCGGAATGTCTCACAGCCTTGGCCGTCGTCTGGGCGGCGCTCTGGCGGGGCTGGGCCTCGCGGTCGCGGTCGTTCACGCGGCGTTCGCGGAGACTCTCGCCGACGCGATCGCGGCCGCCTACGACAACAATCCCAATCTGGCTGCGCAGCGCGCAACGCAGCGGGCGCTGGACGAGACCTACGTCCAGGCGCGCACCGGCTGGCGTCCCACCCTGACCCTCCAGGCCCAGGGGAGCTACAATTACGTCTGGACCCCGCTTACACCAATTCAGCAGCTGGAAGGCTTCAAGTCGCGCCAGCGGGGCAACGAGGGCGTCGCCCAGCTGACCTTCAACCAGCCGATCTGGACGGGGGGGCGTACGGCGGCGGCGGTTTCGGCGGCCAACGCCGACGTCCTCTCGGGGCGGGAAACCCTGCGGCGGTTGGAGAACCAGCTCCTGGCGCAGGTGGTGCAGGCGTATGCCGACGTGCGCCGCGACCAGCAGTCGCTCGAGATCCGGCGCGCCGACGTCGAGGTCCTGGGCGGCCAACTCAAGGAAAGCCAGGCGCGCTTCGACGTCGGCGAGATCACGCGCACCGACGTCGCCCAGTCCCAGGCGCGGCTCGCCTCCTCGCAGGCCAACCTGCGGAACGCAGAGGCCCAGCTCGCCACCAGCCGGGCGACGTACGCCGCCCTGGTCGGCCACAACCCAGGGACCCTCGAGCCGGAGCCGTCGCTGGCCTATCTGATGCCCGGCAACGTGGATGAAGCCTTCGACGTCGCCGAGCGGAACAGCCCCCTGCTGCGCGGTCAGCAGTACGCCGAACAGGCGAGCCGCGCTCGGGTGGCGGGCGCGCGGGCCGAACGCATGCCGGCGGTCTCGCTGCAAAGCAGCCTGGCTTTCGCCAATGGCCCGATCGACCCGTTCGTCCAGGGGCTCTACGACACCGAGCAAACCGCCCGTGTTACCGTGACGGTGCCGCTGTTCAACGGCGGACTGACCACCAGCCGGGTGCGCCAGGCGATTGAGCGCAACAACTCTGACCGCATCACCGTCGAAACCCAGCGGCGCAGCGTGCTGCAGACCGTCACCCAGTCCTGGAACCAGATCCTCGCCGCCCGCGCCAATATCGCCACCACCGAGGAGGAGGTCCGGGCGGCCACTGTCGCGGCCGAAGGCACCCACGAGGAGCAGAAGGTCGGCCTGCGCAGCACCATCGATGTGCTGAACGCCGAGCAGGAGTTGCGCGCGGCCCAGCTCAGCAGCATCGGCGCCCGGCACGACGAGTATGTGATTTCCGCCAGCCTGCTGGCCGCCATGGGCCGGCTGGAGGCGCGCAACCTGATCCCGAGCCAGCCGCAGTACGATCCCCGCGCCAATTTCCGGCGCTTGCGCATCACCTGGGGCTGGGTGCCTTGGGAGGAGCCGATCTCGGTCCTGGACCGCGCCCTCGCCCTGCCGCCGATCCCGCAGCCGAAAGTCCTTGGCCGCGAGCCGGCGATCGGCCCGGGGCTGCAGCCGCCGCCGACGCCTACGCAGGCGCGCTGAAACATCTCGGGGGCGCGCCGCGCGGGGGATTTGCAGGATGACCGGGCTCGGCCTACCTTCACCGGCCTGAGCCTCGCTCGACTCGGCGGAGACCCATGTCCGAATCCTCGCAAGAACCGACCATGGAGGAGATCCTCGCCTCCATCCGGCGTATCATTTCGGAGGACGACGAGGCTCCGGAGGCCAAGCCCGCGGCCAAGGCCGAGACGCCGGCTGAGCCCGAGCCCCCCGCAGCCGCCGCCGAGGCGCCCGAGCCCGAGCCCGAGCCCGAGCCGGAGCCCGTCGCCATCTCGCAGGACGACGACGAGGACGAGGACGAGGATGATGATGATGATGACGACGACGCGCTGGAGCTGACCGAGAAGGTCGAAACTCACGGCGATCTCGACGTCTACACCCCGCCGCCTGCCGCGCAGCCCGCGCCTCAGCCCGTTACGACGCCAGCATCCAGCCTGGTCAGCGCGCCGGCCGCCGCCGCCGCCGCGGCCGCATTCGGCCGGCTCACCAGCGCCACCGTCATGCCGACCCCCGGCAACACCCTGGAGGACCTGGTTCGCGAGATGCTTCGTCCGATGCTGCAACAGTGGCTGGACGAAAACCTTGCGGGCATCGTGCAGAAGGCGGTCGACGCCGAGGTTGCGCGGATCGCACGGGGAAGCTGAGGCCCCCGCCGGCGCAATCCGCAAGGATCAGGCTTCCGAACCGGCGGGCGTAAGGCTAAGACCGCCGCCACCGCCATGCTCGACAAGACCTTTGACCCCAAGACCGCGGAGCCGCGCCTGTACGCGGCGTGGGAAGCCTCCGGCGCCTTTGCGCCGATCGACGACCCGTCCGCCGAACCGTTCAGCATCGTCATCCCGCCGCCCAATGTGACGGGCTCCCTGCACATCGGGCATGCGCTGAACAACACCCTCCAGGACGTGCTGATCCGCTTTGAGCGGATGCGCGGCAAGGCGGCGCTTTGGCTGCCGGGCACCGATCATGCCGGCATCGCCACCCAGATGGTGGTCGAGCGCCAACTGGCGCAGGACGGGAATATCGGCCGGCGCGAGATGGGCCGCGACGCCTTCGTCGCCAAGGTGTGGGAGTGGAAGGCCCAGTCGGGGGGGCAGATCGTCAACCAGCTCCGCCGTCTTGGCGCCTCCTGCGACTGGAGCCGCGAGCGGTTCACCCTGGACGAGGGCCTGTCCGAGGCGGTCCGCAAGGTGTTCGTCGGCCTTTACAAAGAGGGCCTGATCTATCGCGACAAGCGGCTGGTGAACTGGGACCCGCGGTTCCAGACCGCCATCTCCGACCTGGAGGTCGAGCAGCGCGAAGTCGACGGCCACTACTGGCATTTCGCCTATCCGCTGGCGGACGGGTCCGGCGAGATCGTCGTGGCCACGACCCGGCCTGAGACCATGCTGGGCGACACCGCCGTGGCGGTGCATCCGGACGACGAGCGGTACAAGGGCCTCGTCGGGAAATCGGTGCGCCTGCCTATCGTCGACCGGCTCGTCCCCATCGTCGCCGACGACTACGCCGACCCGGAGAAGGGCTCGGGCGCGGTGAAGATCACGCCGGCCCACGACTTCAACGACTTCCAGGTGGGCAAGCGGCACGGCCTGCCGATGATCAACGTGCTGGACGAGGAAGGGCGCATCAACGAGGCCGCGCCCGCCGCCTATCACGGCGTGGACCGCTTCGTGGCCCGGCGCATGGTGATCGAGCAATTCGAGGCCCTGGGTCTGCTGCGCGGGATCGAGAAGACCCGTCACGTGGTTCCCCACGGCGACCGCTCGGGCGTGGTGGTCGAGCCTTATCTGACCGACCAGTGGTTCGTGAACGCCGAGGTGCTGGCCAAGCCCGCCATCGAGGCGGTGGAGCAAGGCCGCACCGTCTTCCAGCCCAGGCATTGGGAGAAGACCTACTTCGAGTGGATGCGCAACATCCAGCCCTGGACCATCTCGCGCCAGCTGTGGTGGGGCCACCGCATCCCGGCCTGGTTCGGTCCCGACGGCGCGATTTTCGTCGAGGAGACGGAAGCCGAGGCCAAGGCCGCCGCCCTGGCCCACTATGGCCGTGCCGAGCCGCTGCGCCAGGACGAGGACGTGCTGGACACCTGGTTCTCCTCGGCGCTGTGGCCGTTCTCCACCCTGGGCTGGCCCAGGGACGCCCAGGACCTGAAGCGCTTCTATCCGACTCACACGCTGATCACGGGCTTCGACATCATCTTCTTCTGGGTGGCCCGGATGATGATGCAGGGCCTGCATTTCATGGGCGAAGTCCCCTTCAAGCGGGTGTTCATCAACGCCCTGGTGCGCGACGCCTCCGGGGCCAAGATGTCCAAGTCCAAGGGCAACGTCATGGACCCGCTGGAGCTGGTGGACGAGTTCGGGGCCGACGCCCTGCGCTTCACGCTCACCGCCATGTCGGGGGCGGCGCGGGACATCAAGCTGTCGCGCCCGCGCATCGAGGGCTACCGCAACTTCGGCACCAAGCTGTGGAACGCCACGCGCTTCGCCCAGATGAACGGCTGTGCGCGGGCGGCGGGCTATGAGCCAGCGGTCGTCAAGGCGACGCTGAACCGCTGGATCGTCGGCGAGACCGCGCGGACGGAGAAGGCGGTCACCGCGGCGCTGGCCGACTGCGGCTTCGACGAGGCGGCCTCGGTCCTCTACCGCTTCATCTGGAACGTGTACTGCGACTGGTACGTCGAGCTGGCCAAGCCGATCCTGAACGGCTCCGACGCCGCGGCCAAGGCCGAGACCCAGGCCACCGCCGCCTGGGTGCTGGACGTGATCCTCAAGCTGTTGCACCCGGTCATGCCGTTCCTGACCGAGGAGCTGTGGGAAAAGACCGCCGAGCTCGGCGCGCCACGCGACCACGGCGGCTTCCTGATGACCGCCCGCTGGCCTGAGCTGTCGCAAGACCTGATCGATCCCGCCGCCGACGCCGAGATCGGCCTGGTTGTCGAGGCCATCTCCGAAGGCCGCTCCGTCCGTCAGGAGCTGAACGTGCCCCCGTCCGCGCGGCCGCCCCTGCTGGTGGTCGAGGCGAGCCCAAATCAGCGCGCGGTGCTGGAGGCGGCCGGTCCGCTGATCGCCCAGCTCCTGCGGGTCTCCGAGGTGCGGGCCGCCGACGCCGCTCCCCCCGGCGCGATCCCCTATGTCGTCGCTGGCGCGACCTTCGCCCTTCCGGTCGCGGAATTTATCGACCTCGCCGCCGAGCGCGCCCGTCTTTCCAAGGAGATCGGCGCCTTGGCCTCGGAGGCGTCCAAGCTGGAGAAGAAGCTCGGCAACGCCGACTTCGTGGCCCGCGCGCCCGAAGAGGTGGTGGAGGAGAACCGCGAACGCCTCGCCGACGCCCAGGCCGCCCGCGACAAGCTGGCCGCCGCGCTGAAGCGGCTGAGCTAATACAGATTCCTTCTCCTTGCGGGAGAAGGGACGGGGTTGAGGCGGCCGGCGCGCCGTGGTTTTTGCCGCCAAGAAGGAGGCGGACCATGACCTCAGGGCGTCCCGCGGCGTGGCCGGCGATGCCGCTCGCCGAAGCCGATGCGCGGCTGACGGCGCCCGGATCGCTGTTCGAGGTCGAGGAGGTCGAGATCCGCGGCCTGCCGACGAAGGTCTGGAAGAACCTGCCCAAGACCATTCCCGACGTGCTGGACCATGCCCGCGCGTTCGGCGCGCGCGAGTTCCTGGTCTTCGAGGACGAGCGGATCGGTTACGACGCCTTCCTGCGCGCCGTCGCGGCCTTTGCTCGCGAGCTTCAGGCGCAGGGCGTCGGGAAGGGCGACCGTGTGGCGGTGGCCATGCGCAACCTGCCTGAGTGGCCCGTGGCCTTCTACGGCGCGGCGGCGGCTGGCGCGATACCGACCGCACTCAACGCGTGGTGGATGGGTGATGAGCTCGCATTCGCCCTCGCCGACTGCGGCGCCAAGGTCGCAGTGCTGGACGCCGAGCGCTTCGAGCGGCTGGAGAGCGGGCTGGGCACGCTGCCGGCCCTGGAACACGTCTACCTCTGCCGGAGCCCCGCCCGTTCGCGGGCGACGCCCCTGGAGCAGGTGCTCGGGTCGACGCGGGCCTGGAGCGGTCTGCCGGAGGGGATATGGCCTGAGGTCGCCAGCGCGCCTGATGATCCGGCGGTGCTCTTCTACACATCCGGAACCACCGGCACGCCCAAGGGGGTGCTGAGCAGTCATCGGGCGTTCAACAGCAACCTCTTCGTCCTCATGGCGGCGGCCAGGCGCGCCCTGCTGCGTCGGGGCCAATCGCCGTCTCCACCGGACCCGGCCTCGCCTCAGAAGGTCACCCTGCTGAGCATTCCGCTGTTCCACGCCGCGGGCTGCCACACCACCTTCAACTCCGCCCTCTACGCCGGGACGAAGGTGGTGATGATGTACAAGTGGGACACGGTGCAGGCCTACGAGCTCATCGCGCGGGAACGGGTCAACAACGCGGGCGGCGTCACCGCCATCGCCTTCGCCCTGGTCGATCATCCCGCGCGGGCGGATTTCGACCTGAGCTCGCTGGAGATGATGGGCTATGGCGGGGCGCCATGCCCGCCGGAGCTGATGCGTCGCATCAAGCAGACCTGGTCCCAGGTGCATTGCCGTCAGGGATGGGGAATGACCGAGACCAACAGCACCGTCACCAGCATCACCGACGAGGATTTCGAGGCCCGGCCGGAAAGCTGCGGCGCGCCCCTGCCGATCGCCGAGCTGCAGATCCGCGATCCCGAGGATGGAGCCACCGTCCTGCCGTGCGGCGTGGCGGGGGAAATCTGGGTCCGCGGGGGCATGAACGCCGCCGGCTATTGGAACCGGCCGGACGCCACGGCCGAGACCTTCGTGGAGGGTTGGGTGCGCACCGGCGACCTGGGCCGCCTCGACGATGAGGGCTTCTGCTATATCGTCGACCGCGCCAAGGACATGGTCATCCGCGGCGGCGAGAACATCTCCTGCATCGAGGTCGAGAACGCGCTCTACAGCCATCCGGCCGTGGCCGAAGCGGCGGTGGTCGGCGTCCCGCACCGCGCGTTGGGCGAGGAGCCCGCCGCGGTGGTGACCCTGCGGGCCGGAGCGGTGGTCACCGAAGCCGAGCTGCGGGCGCACGTGGCCGCTCGCCTGGCCAGCTTCAAGGTTCCGGCGCAAGTTCGTTTCTGGCCCGAGCCCCTGCCTCGCAATGCAGGCGGGAAAATCCTGAAGGCGCAGCTTCGCAAGGCCCTGGCCGAAGAGCCGGCGCCGGCCTGACCGCGGTGTCTCGCAAGCGCGCCGACGTCCTGCTGGTGGAGCGTGGCCTCTTCGAGAGCCGGGCCAAGGCGCGCGCCGCCATCGAAGCCGGCGGCGTCACCGCGGACGGTCAGGCCGTGGGAAAGCCCTCGGACATGCTGGGGCCCGCGTGCGTCCTCGAGGCCGTCGCCGCACACCGGTGGGTCGGGCGAGGGGCGCTGAAGCTGCTGGCCGCGCTGGAGAGTTGGCCCGTCCGGGTGGAGGGGCGCGTGGCGCTGGATGTCGGCGCCTCGACCGGCGGCTTCACCGAAGTCTGCCTGGCGCGCGGCGCCACCCGCGTCTACGCGGTGGATGTCGGGCGTGGCCAGTTGCACCCCAAGCTGGCCGGCGATCCGCGGGTGGTGTCGCTGGAGGGCCTGGACGCCCGCGCCCTGAGCCCCGCTCTTGCGCCCGAACCTCCTGGCCTGATCGTCAGCGACGTCAGCTTCATCGGCCTCGCCAAGGCCCTGCCGGAGGCGCTCGCCCTGGCCGCTCCGGGCGCCGAACTGGTGGCGCTGGTCAAACCGCAGTTCGAGGTCGGGCCGGAGCGCGTGGGGAAAGGCGGGGTGGTGAAGGACGAGGCCGCGCGCCGGGAGGCGTTGGAGGGCGTCGTCCGGTTTCTCGAAGCCATCGGCTGGCGGGTGCTCGGCGCCCGGGAAAGCCCAATCGTCGGAGGCGATGGGAATCGCGAATTTCTGCTCTGGGCGAGCAAGCCTATCGGCGGATAAGCCGCCGCAGCGCGCGGAGCGGCGCGGTGATGCGCCAGGACGTGGAGGCATGGATGCGCTCGAGCTCGGCGCGAAGAGATCCGACCTCGTCCGACGGCGTGGGTTCGCTCCCGAACCGGCGGTCCATGCCGAGGTCGTTGCGTCCTCGCCGAATGGACTCGGAGACTGAGCATTTGGCCATAGGCTTCCGAAATTGAACATAAAACTCGGCGGCGCCGGTTTCTGTGGGACGCAGGATCTCCAGTTCGAACGGGAGCAGGTCGAGCGCGGCGAGCTCCTCCAGCAGATCGACGAAGCCGGGCGGGGTGAAGACCCAGCAATGGGCGTCGCGGTATTGCGGCCTGTCCCGCAGCTCCTGGACTAGGCCAAGCGCCGGGCGCAGGCGGGCCAGCACCTCGGGTCGCCGGGCGCGCGCGTCGAAGCGGCCGCTCCAGACCTCGGAGGCGTCCACCGCCACGCCCAGCGAGGCCACGTCGAACACCTGTCGCAAGGACGGGCGGCGAAATCCCAGCACATGGGCTTCCACCACCTCGGCCAGCGTCGTCTCGCGGCGCAAGGCGTCGAAGGTGAATCGCTTGTCTGGCACGGCGAGACCGAAGCGGCCGCCGGGCCGCAGCGTGTCGGCGATCTCGGCCAACCAGCCGATCAGGTCCGGCACGTGCTCGATCACATGGCTGGCGACGACATAGTCGACGGGCCGACCGACGCATTCGGCGAGAGGACGTTCGCCCCAGACCACGTCGACGTCGACGATCTCGTCGAGGCGAACGGCGGAGTCGAACTGGTTCGCCTTGATCACCTCGGTAGGCGCGTAGTCCACATAGAGGACGTCCTGCTGCGGCCGGCGCAGGAGGGGCGAGTCCAGTGCGCCGATCTCGAGACCGAACCCCTCCGGGTGGTCGGTTCCAAGCATGAGCTCGAGTCTGCTCGCCACGTCGCCTCCCGCTGGACGTGCCTTTGTCTTCCAAATCCGGGGCGAGGCGCAAGAAAAGGCGACCCCGCGTGGCGGACAAAGAAAAGGCCGCCCGCGGCAACGGGCGGCCAGTCCTTGCTCGACGGAGGATGGGGCTAGTCGACGACCTGGTAGCGGCCCCGGCTGTCCATGCAGACGCGCACGAAGCGCTTCTGGACCCGCCCATCGGGCATGTAGATCGGGCTCTCGGCCAGGGTGCAGCCATCCGGTCCCGGGGGCCGTTCGGCGATGCGGAAGCGCTCGCCGCGCGGCCCATAGGCCCAACGGTCGTCGTCGAAGCGGCCGTATCGATAGGGCGGCGGCGCGTCGTACATGCGCGCCGGGGGCCCCTCGTAATAGGCTTGCGGCGGTGGAGGCGGCGGAGGCGGAGGCGCGGCGTTCGGATAGTATTGCGAGCCGCGTCCGCAGGCGGCGCTCCTGTTGCCCACGACCGCGCCGCCGACGGCGCCCAGGCCGCCGCCCAGCAACGAGCCGTCAGTACGGTGGCCGCTGGCCGCGACCTGTGAGCCGAGCGTCGCGCCAAGCGCGCCGCCGATGAGCGCGCCGATCACGCCGCGCTGGGTCTGGTCACGCTGGCAGGGGTCGTAATAGGCGCCGCCGTAAGGCTGGGCTTGGGCCGCCACCGGGGCGGCGAGGCCGGCGCTCAGCGCCATGGCGGCGACCGCCGCGGCCACAGTGCTCTTGGCGAACTTGGAACTGGACATCGATCCCCTCTGAGCCGTCATTGCGCGGACTCACACGTCCGCCGCTCTGAGGTCGACCTTCGTCCTTGCAAGCTGAACGGCGCTTGAACGGATCCTGTCGGGGCTTGCGCAAAGCGCCGCAGGCCGGAACAAGGGGCGATGCGCCGCCCGCCGCGTCCCCAACCGAAATCCGCCGCTGGCCCCCCCGTCGAGCTCTTGATCCGCGAAGTGGGCGGGGAGGGGGACGGGCTGGCCGAGGGGCCGGCGTTTGTTCCCTTCACCTTGCCCGGCGAGCGCGTGTTGGCGAGCGGCGCGGGCGAACGGCGCGAGCTGGTCGAGGTGCGGACGCCCAGCGCGGACCGCGTCGCCGCGCCCTGTCCGCACTTCGGAGTCTGCGGGGGTTGCGCCCTGCAGCACTGGGCGCACGGTCCCTACCTGGCGTGGAAGGTGGAGCGCCTGGTCCGCACGCTAGCCCGCGAGCGCCTGGAGGCGGAGGTGCTGCCCGCCTTCGCCGCGGGCCCTGGCGCCCGCCGGCGCGTCGCCCTGCACGCCCGCCGGGGCGACCGGCAGGCCGCGCGCCTGGGTTACAAGGTCCGCCGCGCCTGGGACCTGGTCGATATCGAGGTCTGTCCGATCTCTGAGCTGGCGATCCAGCAGGCCATACCGGGGCTGAAGCGGCTGGCGGCGCCGCTCTTCGAACATCCGAAGTCGGCGCCCACCCTGCACGTCACCGTCACCGCGGCCGGCCTTGATGTGGAGATCACCGGCGTCGAGCGGCGCAGCGGCGGGTTGTCCGGCGACGCGCGCATGGTCCTGGCCGAACGCGCCGCCGAGGCCGACCTGGCGCGAGTGACGATGGACGGGGAGGTGGCCTACCAGGCGCGAGCGCCTGAGGTCCGGCTGGGGCCGGCGATTGTGCGCCTGCCGCCCGGGGCCTTTCTCCAGGCCACAGCGCGGGCTGAAACGGCCATGGCGGACTTCGTGGCGGGAGAGGCTGAGGGCGCCGCCCGCATCGCCGACCTCTATTGCGGAGTCGGAACCTTCACCTTCCGCCTGGCGGAGGTCGCTCCGGTCCACGCCGCGGATTTCTCCGCCGGGGCGATCCGCGCGCTCGCGGCCGCGGTCGGTACGGCGCCCGGACTCAAGGGCGTCACGGCCGAGGCGCGCGATCTGGTGCGCCGGCCGGTGTTGGCCGAGGAGCTGCGGAAGTTCGATCTGGCGGTCTTCGACCCGCCTCGGGCTGGCGCCGCGGAGCAGGTCGCGGAGATCGCGCGCTCAAACCTGACCAAGGTGGTGGCCGTATCCTGCAATCCGGCGACCTTCGTGCGCGATGCGCGGCGCCTGGTCGATGCGGGTTTCCGGCTGGAGACGGTCCTTCCGGTCGACCAGTTCCTCTGGTCTTCGCATATCGAGCTGTGCGCCGCCTTCAGCCGATAAGGCGCCGCCTCGTCAGAAGCGGGAGTCCACGGCCGCGAATTCCGCAACGCGGTCGGCCAGCTCGTCGGGATAGAAGGGCTTGGGCACCATGATCGAGCCGTCCACGCCCTGCTTTTGCAGGTGCGCGGCGTGGCCGCTGATGTAGACGACCTTGACGTCGGGATGCAGTTCGCGCGCCCGGCGCGCCACCTCGAAGCCGCTGCCGCCCGGGCCGAGGTTGATGTCCGCGACAAGCACCGAGAAAGACTCGGCCTGGGCGTCGAGGATGTCGCAGGCGCTGCGATGGCAGTAGGCGCTGCGGACGGCGAGGCCGCGATCTTCCAGCGCATCGCGCACCATCTCGGCGATCAACACCTCGTCCTCGACGAGCAGGACCTGCCCCATACGCACGCGCTCCAAAATCGTACGGAGGTTCGGGCTAATGGCGGGCGCGGGCGAACGCAAGTCCGTCCCTGCACAAATTGGGGCGTAGCTAGGCGGCCTGAGCGCTGCTCAGCCGGTCGAAATCGGCGACGATGGCCTTGAGCGGCTCGGCGGCGCCGTCGGAGGGCGTGGTCAGCCGGCCGCAGAACAGGATCGCCTGCAACTCGTCCCGGGCGCGCCGCACGCGGCTCTTGACCGTGCCCAGAGGGCAACCGGCGATCTGTGACACCTCCTCGTAGGACATGCCCCCGGCGCCGACCAGGATCAGGGCCTCGCGCTGGAAGTCGGGAAGCATCGCCAGCGCGCGCCGGACGTCCTCCAATTCGACGATGGCGTCAGGGTCGTCGGGCGCCACGAGGGTGCGCTCGATGATCTCCTGGTCGTAGTCGGCCTGCCATTTGCGCCGCCGGCCCAGCGAATAGAACCTGTTGCGCAGGATGGTCGCCAACCAGGCGCGCAGGTTGGTGCCGGGCTGGAACTGGTCACGGCATTGCCAGGCCTTGAGAAGCGCCTCCTGGGCGAGATCCTCGGCCTGGTCGCTGTCGTGACAGAGCGTGCGCGCGAACGCGCGCAGGAACGCCGACGCTTCAAGAAGCTCCGTTTCGAAGCGCTTGATCTGGCTGGTGGTCATCCGGTCCCCCTGGCTGATCCCGGCGAAGGGAACGCGGACGGAGTCCCTTGGTTCCGCGAAAAACGCGAATATGCGAGGCCTCGACGGCGAGCCCCAGGCTCCCGCGGTTGCGCACCGGCTCGGGCGTCGCCATGGTCCGGCCATGCCTGAACCGCCGACGACGCGCGTGCTTCGTCTTGAACGCGCCGCAGCCCTTCGAGATGCCGACGAATTGGAGGCGGCCGCGTCCGAATATCGGGCGCTGGCGGCGGACGATCCGGCCGACGCGGAGCCGCTGCACCATCTGGGCGGGGTGCTCGCGCGGCAGGGCGCGCTGGACGAAGCCGAGCACTGCTATCGGCGGGCGATGGCGCTCGCGCCCGAAGCGATGGTGACGCAGCGGGCCCTGGCCATCCTGTTGCTCAGCCAGGGGAGGTTCTCCGAAGGGTTCCGTCTTTTCGAAGCGCGCCACGAGATGGCGCAATACGCCAAGCCCGACTTGCCCTACGCGGAATGGCGGGGGGAGCCGCTCGCCGATAAGCGCCTGCTGATCTGGCCTGAGCAGGGCTTCGGCGACCAGATCCAATTCGCCCGTTTCGCCGCCGTGGCCCGCGCGCAGGGCGCCGAGGTGACCCTGATGTGCTGGCCCGCGCTGCAGCGCCTGTTCGCAAGTTCCCTGGGCGTGCAGGTGATCGCGGCGGAAGGGGCGGTCGAATTCCCCGACCCCGACTACTGGGTCATGACCATGTCGCTGGCCCAACGCTTCGGCGCGACCCCGCAGACCTTGCCCTCCGAGCCCTATCTGTTCGCCCCGCGGCCGCAGGCTCGGACGACGGGCTCCCGACGACGCGTGGGCCTGGTGACGCGAGGATCCGCGACCTTCGCCGCCAACCACCTGCGCAGCCTCGATCAGGGTGGCGAGGCGGCGCTGCGCGCCCTCCCGGCCGAGGTGGTCGGCCTGACGCCGGAGGAGACCGGGGCGCAAGACTTCGCAGACACCGCCGACATCATCGCCGGCCTTGACCTGGTGATCTCGACGGACACCTCGGTGGCGCATCTGGCAGGCGCCATGGGCAAGCCGTGCTGGGTGCTCTTGCCGGCGGCCTGGGTCGACTGGCGCTGGATGCGGGAACGGCGCGACAGCCCCTGGTACCCCTCCATGCGACTCTACCGACAGACGCGCCCGGGCGACTGGAACGGGGTGGTGGAGACGGTGCGGCGGGACTTCGACCGCCTCTGAGCGCGCGCTTCGTCGCGATCGCCTGATCGTGCTAGAATACGCGTCGAGGAGGGGCCCGCGTCGGCGCGGCCAACCCTGGCGCGCTCGGACGGGCCACGCTCCCATAACAGGAGTGCGGAGGTCGTCCATGGCGGCTCGAAACCACGTCGAGAACCCGTTCGAATACATGCTGGAGCGCGCGGTCTGGGCCCTGCGCGACCTGAGCGAGGCCGCGTCCCAGCCGGTCCGGCGCCACGCCGTCGACCGGCCGCTGGAGATCCGAAGTGTCGGCCTTTCCGATCTGCGCGCCGCCCTGCGTGAGGGGTGGGCCGACGTCGGCGCCGCCCGGGCCGACGTGGTGTTCATCACCCTCATCTATCCGCTCGCCGGTCTTGTGCTGGCGAGGCTGGCCTTCAGCTACGACTTGCTGCCGCTAGTGTTCCCGCTGGCGTCCGGCTTCGCGATCCTGGGCCCCTTGGCGGCCGTGGGCCTCTATGAGGTCAGCCGTCGGCGCGATGCGGGCGAGGAGGTCAACGCCGCCACCGGGCTCAAGGTGCTGCGCTCTCCGGCGCTGGGGTCGATTCTGGGCCTGGGCGCAATCCTGGTGTTGCTGTTCCTGGCCTGGCTCGCCGCGGCCTGGGGTGTTTTCGCCCTCACCATAGGGCCTGAGCGCCCGGCATCTCTCAGCCAGTTCGCCCAGGATGTCTTCGCCACGCCGGCCGGATGGGCGATGATCCTGATCGGCTGCGCGGTGGGTGCGGTGTTCGCGACGGCGGCCTTCGTCGTCAGCGTGGTCTCGTTCCCGCTGCTTCTGGACCGCGACGTCGGCATCGCCACGGCGATCTCCACCTCCGTCGAGGCGGTGCGGCGCAATCCGCGGACAATGTTCGCCTGGGCGGCGCTGATCGCGGGGACCCTCGCGCTGGGCTTTGTCCCGGCCTTGGTGGGTCTGATCTTCGTCCTGCCCTGGCTTGGCCATGCGAGCTGGCGGCTCTACCGACGAGTGATCGCTTAGGAGGCCGATCAGCCTTCCAGCCACGGATCGATCATGACCTTGCACTGTCGGCCCGGCTCGCGCAGCGCCTCGAAACGCGCCGGAAGGGCGTCCAGGTTGAAGACGTCCGTCACCATCGCCCGCGGTTCGACGGCCCCCGAGGCGAGGGTCTCGATCGTCAGCGCATAGTCGTCGAGTGTGTAGCGCAGCGGAAATTTGATGGTGACCTCGCGGCGGGCCGCCAGGTGGGCCGCGAAGGGCTCTTCCGTCATGCAGAAGCCGAGCGAGATGACGGTTCCCCTCGACCTCACCTGCGCAACGGCGGCGTCCAGGAGGCCGGGCCTGCCAACGCATTCGATCACGAAGTCCGGCGGCGCGATCGGGCGTCCCGCATTCGCCTCCGCGTCCGGCGGGAAGACATCGTCGGCTCCGAGCGTGCGGGCCATGTCGGCGCGCACCGCATTGCCCTCCACCGCCTCCACCCTGCGGGCGCCGAAGCGGCGGGCCCAGAAGATCGCTCCAAGCCCGATGGGGCCGCCGCCCAAGACTCGCACAGTCGAGCCTGGAAGCCCTTGGGCCATGCGAACGCCGTGGAGCGCCACCGCCAGGGGTTCGACGAGAGAGCCGTCGGCCATGGACAGATTTGAGGGCAGGACGAGGCATTCGTTGGCGCCCGCACGCGCGTACTGCGCGTAGCCGCCCAATAGAATCTGGACCCCCTCCACGCACCAGGAGAATTCGCCGGCGAGACAAGGCGCGCAACGGCCGCAGCCCTTGATCGGGAGGGCCGCGACCCGGTCTCCGATCTTTAGCCGACTGACGCCTTTTCCGAGCGCCACCACCTCGCCGGAGATCTCATGACCGATGACTTGGCCTGGCTTCGGGTTGATGGATCCGGGCTCGGTCATATGCAGGTCGCTGCCGCAGATGCCGCACCGGCCGACGCGGAGCACCACCTCGTTCTCCAGCGGTTCCGGGTCATTGAGGTTCACCACCTCGAGGGGCGAGCCCACGCAACGGAATACGGCCGCCTTCATGCTCTTAGTCCTTCCGGGAGTCGCCGCTCATCTGCATGCGACGAGTATAGGCCAATCGCCGTATGTCGCGCAGCGGCACACGCCGCCCCGTCGTCGGGACGGCGAAGCCGCAATTTGCGGAGAAAGGGATCAACCCTCTCTCCGTCTAATCGATTTTTCGGGGGGAATGGTGCCGCCGGGCAGGATTGAACTGCCGACCTCAGCCTTACCAAGGATGCGCTCTACCACTGAGCTACGGCGGCGAAAGACGAGGCGGGGGCTATAGCGGGCGAACGCGGCGTCGTGAAGCCCAATTCGCGGCCGCGTCCGCTTGACGCGCGAACCTTGGCGTTCCACCCCTTTGGCCATGGGGTCAGAGCCGCCGTCCAAGGACAAGGTCGCCGAGCGCGAGCTCAAGCTGGCGCAGGCGCTGCGGGCGAATCTGCGCCGTCGCAAGACGCCGGCGCCTTCGGTTCCCACCAAGCCTGGCCAGTCGGCCTGACCCGCCCTTTGCGCGGGGCTGGGCGCGCGCTAGATAGCGTAACGTAAGGGCCGTCCGCCGCGCACGCCGCCACGGTCGAGTTCATGGCCAAGGTTTCAAGGGAAACGGATTGGACCGCATCGCGATCACCGGCGGCGCGCGGCTGGAGGGCGAGATCCCGATCAGCGGCGCCAAGAACTCGGCCATCAAGCTGATGGCGGCCAGCCTCCTCACCGAGGAGCCGCTGCGTCTGACGAACATGCCGAGGCTGGCGGACACCCGCTTCCTGGCCAAGCTGCTGCAGCGGCTGGGAACCGAGGTCGAGGAACGGCAGGGCGAAGCGGGCCCCGAGACCCTGCTGACCACGCGCGAAATCGTCTCCGGCTTCGCGCCTTATGATCTGGTCCGCCAGATGCGGGCCTCGTTCAACGTGCTGGGGCCGCTGCTCGCCCGCACCGGCCACGCCAAGGTCTCGCTTCCCGGCGGCTGCACGATCGGGGCGCGGCCGGTCGACCTGCACTTGAAGTCCCTGGAGGCGCTGGGCGCCCAGATCGACCTGCACGAGGGCTATGTCTACGCCCAGGCGCCGCGCGGGTTGAAAGGCGCGACGATCGCATTTCCCTTCGTTTCCGTCGGCGCCACTGAGCACGCCTTGCTGGCGGCGGCGCTCGCGGAGGGCGAGACGGTGCTGGAGAACGCCGCCGCCGAGCCGGAGATCGCAGATCTCGCCGATTGCCTGAACAAGATGGGCGCCAGAATCACGGGCGCGGGCGGGGCGACCATCCGCATCGAAGGGGTCGCCCGGCTCCACGGCGCCACCCACGCCGTCATCCCCGATCGTATCGAGACGGGCACCTATGCGCTCGCCGCCGCCATGGCGGGCGGAGAGGTGCGACTGACGCACACGCGGAGCGACTTCATCCAGGCCCTGCTCGACAAGATGTCCGAGGCGGGCGTGGAGGTGACGCTTCACAACGACGGCCTGACCATCAAGCGCAACGGCGCACGGCTGCGCGCGGTGGAGGTGGAGACTGATCCGTATCCCGGCTTCGCCACCGACCTTCAGGCGCAGTTTATGGCGCTCATGACCTTGGCCGACGGCGAGAGCATCATCCGCGAGACCATTTTCGAGAACCGCTTCATGCACGCGCCCGAGCTTTCGCGCCTGGGCGCCGACATCTCGGTCTCGGGCGGGGAGGCTCGAGTGCGCGGCGTCGATCGGCTGGAGGGCGCCCAGGTGATGGCCACCGACCTTCGCGCCTCCGTCAGCCTGGTGATCGCCGGCTTGGCGGCGCGCGGCGAGACCATGGTCAACCGGGTCTACCACCTGGACCGCGGCTTCGAGCGGCTGGAGGAGAAGCTCAGCGCCTGCGGGGCGCAGATTCGCCGGCTGAAGGAAGACGGGGAGGTCGAGGACTGATGGCCAGGCCTGCGACTCAGCCCCTGCGCCTGCTGGCCCAGGACGCGGACGACCTGGCGGTGATCTCGGCCGCCTTGCAGGACGCCGTCTGCAAGGTCGGCGACATCGACTACGAACCGAACGCGAGGCGGCTCACCGTCGCCGTCAACCGTTACCGCTGGGAAGCGGAAGGCGGCGAGCGGGTGCGCTCGGGCCTTCAACTGGCCGGAGTACTGAATCTCCAGGCCCGCAAGATCCGCCGCAGCGCCCCCGACGCGGTCCTCGAGATCCTGGCGCTTACCTTCGAGCCGGGAGAGGCGCCGGGCGGCGTCGTCACCCTGAGCTGCGCCGGCGGGGGCGACCTGCGCGCCACCGTGGAATGCGTGGAGGCGGTGCTGGCCGACGTCTCCGCGCCATGGCCCACCCCACGCAAGCCCGCCCACGACGTCTGACCCGATGCGGCGCTTCGATTTCAACGACCCCGGCTTCGAGGCCGACTTCAGGGCCTTCGTCGAGGCTCGGCGCGAGACCCCGGCTGATGTGGAGGCCACGGTCCGCGATGTGGTCGCCAAGGTGCGCGCCGAAGGGCTGCAAGCCCTGCTGCGCTTCGCCCGCGAATTCGACCGGATCGAGCTCGACGAAGCCGGACTGCGCGTCGGCCCTGAGGAGATCGCCGCAGGCGCCGCCGCCTGCGCGTCGGAGGTCCGCGAGGCCATCGCCTTCGCGGCCGCCCGCATCCGCGCCTATCACGAGCGCCAACGCCCGGCCGATCAGTGGTTCAAGGACGCCGACGGCGTGGAGTTGGGCTGGCGCTGGACGCCGCTGGATGCCGTGGGAATCTATGTCCCGGGCGGCCGCGCCGCCTATCCCTCCACCGTGCTGATGAACGCTGTGCCGGCCGCCGCCGCCGGTGTGGCTCGCATCGCCATGGTCACCCCGCCGGGGCGCCTGCAGCCGGCGGTCCTGGCCGCGGCCCAGGCGGCGGGTGTGACTGAGATCTGGCGCGTGGGCGGCGCCCAGGCGATCGCCGCGCTGGCCTTTGGCGCCGGGCCCATCAAGCCGGTGGACAAGATCGTCGGTCCGGGCAACGCCTTCGTCACCGCCGCCAAGCGCCAGGTCTATGGGGTGGTCGGCATCGACGCTCTGGCCGGTCCCTCCGAGATCGTGGTGGTGGCCGACGCCGCGAACGATCCGGACTGGATCGCCGCCGACCTGCTGTCCCAGGCCGAACACGACCCCGCCGCCCAATCCATCCTCATCGCCGACGACGCAGGCTTCGCGGATCGCGTGGCGGCCGCGGTCACCGCGCAGGTGGCGAGCCTGACGACCGGCGAGGACGCCGCCGCCTCCTGGCGCGACCACGGCGCCGTGGTCGTGGCGCCGCTTTCGGAGGCCGCGCGGCTCGTCGACCTGATCGCGCCCGAGCACGCCGAGCTGGCGGTGGCGGACCCCGACGCACTCTGCGCGCGCATCCGCCATGCGGGCGCAATCTTCCTCGGCCGCCACACCCCCGAGGCGGTGGGAGACTACGTCGCCGGCTCCAACCACGTGCTGCCCACCAGCCGCGCGGCGCGGTTCTCGTCGGGCCTGTCGCTCTACGACTTCCTCAAGCGCACCTCGATGGTGAAGTGCGACGAGGCGGCGTTCGCGAGGCTCGGTCCGCATACCGTGGCCCTGGCGGAGGCGGAGGGCCTGCCGGCCCACGCCCGCTCGGCGGCGCTGCGCCTTCCAGGCTGATCGCCAGCGGCGCCGGCCCTTGCTAAACCGGCTCGAACGCGATCGCGAACCATGCCGTCCACGCGCAAGTCCCATCGTCTGAAGAGCGTCGAGATCGACGAGGAGACGCTGCCAGCGGCTTCGCGCGACCAGGAGCAGGAACGGCAGGTCGCGGTCTTCGACCTGCTGGAGCAGAACAGCTTCTCGCCTGAAGGCGCGAGCCGCGGGCCGTTCAGCCTGCGCCTGTCGCTGATGGAGAACCGCCTGGTGCTGGACGTGGCCGGACCCGGCTATGACCGGCGTCATATCCTGTCGCTGACGCCGCTGCGCGGCGTGATCCGCGACTACTTCATGATCTGCGAGAGCTACTACCAGGCGATCCGCCACGCCACGCCGCAGCAGATCGAGGCCTTGGACATGGGGCGTCGGGCCCTGCACAACGAGGCCTCCCAGCTCCTCCTGGGGCGGCTGAAAGGCAAGATCGACACCGACCTCGACACCGCGCGCAGGCTGTTCACCCTGATCTGCGCCTTGCATCGGCGGAGCTGACGATGGCCAGCGCTTCGCCCCCCGCCGCCGTGCTTTTCGCCTGCAACTACAATCGGGTCCGCTCGCCGATGGCCGAAGGGCTGCTCAGGCGGATGATCGGCGACCAGGTGTTCGTCGACAGTTGCGGACTGAAGCGGCCGCCGGCGGCGCTGGCCGGCGAGGGGAACGGCGTCGATCCGCTGGCCGCGGCGGTTATGGCGGAGATCGGCTGCGACCTCACCGGCTTCCACGCCAAGACCTTCGACGAATTGCACGACGAATCCTTCGACCTGGTCATCTCGCTGACGCCGGAGGCGCAGCACAGGGCGGTAGAGCTGACGCGCGGGCGGGCCGCCGAGATCGAGTACTGGCCCACCTATGACCCGACGCTGACGGAAGGCTCGCGGGAGACGCGGCTGGCGGCCTATCGCGATCTGCGCGACTGGCTGGCTAGGCGCATCCAGCGCCGCTTCCGACGCTAAGCGCGCCCATCGACCTCGCCGCCGGGTTGCGCCTATAATGTATGCAGCTGTTTCGCGGCTCGCCGACGTGGGCGAGCCGTCGCTTTATTTGGGAGCGTGCATGGCGAAGGAAGAGCTGCTGGAGTTTCCGGGTACTGTCAGTGAAGTCCTGCCCAACGCGACGTTTCGCGTGAAACTCGAGAACGACCACGAGATCATCGCCCACACCGCCGGCAAGATGCGCAAGAACCGCATCCGGGTGTCGGCCGGCGACAAGGTCCTCGTGGAGATGACGCCCTACGACCTGACCAAGGGCCGCATCACCTTCCGCGTGCGCTAGAACGCGTCGCCAAGCGTGGCTCCTGCTTCGCGCCAATCCCCGCGCCTTGTGCTCGCCTCCACAAGTCCGCGACGCCTCGAGCTCTTGCGCCAAGCTGGCCTTGTCCCCGACGCGGTGACGGCCGCCGACCTCGACGAATCCCCCCTCCGTGACGAGACGCCCCGCCGTCTGGCGCTCCGCCTGGCCCGGGCCAAGGCCGCGGCGGTCGCCGCGAATGAGCCTGACGCCTGCGTGCTGGCGGCCGACACGGTCGTGGCGCTCGGCCGCCGAATCCTTCCCAAGGCCGAGAGCGACGCGGAGGTTGAGCGTTGCCTCGCCATGCTGTCGGGACGAGCCCATCGCGTGCTGACCGCCGTGGCGGTGCAGGCCGCCGGCGGACTGGCGTCGCGGCTTGTGGAGACCCGGGTCTGGTTCAAGCGCCTTAGCGGCGCCGAGGTCAGCCGCTACGTCGAAAGCGGCGAAGGCCGCGGCAAGGCCGGCGGTTATGCGATCCAGGGCCTGGCGGGCGCGTTCGTCATGCGCCTCCAGGGCTCCTATACCGGCGTGGTCGGATTGCCGCTCTACGAAGCGCTCAACCTGCTGCAGGGCGCGGGCCGCCGGCCATGAGCGAGCGGCGGATCTATCTCGACGAGTGCGTGGGCGAAGCGCGCGGCGTGGTGACGCTGGATGGCGCGCCTGAGCGCCTGCTGATCCGGCGGGAGGGCGACGACCCGCGCCTGCTCCTGGGCGCGCGGCTGGCCGCGGTGACCGCCAGCGTCGAACCGCAGCTCTCGACGGCCTTCCTCGATGCGGGCGGGGGCGCGCAGGTCATTCTGCCCTTCAAGCCGGGCGCCCGCCCGGCGCGCGGCCAGGTGCTGGAGGTCGAGGTTCGGGCGGAGCCGCGGCGCGGCAAGCTGGCCATTGTGAGACTGGTCGGCGAGGCGGAAGGGCCGCCAAGGCTCTTGTCCCCGCCGCCCGATCTGAGCTCGGTCCTGGCCGGCTTCGCCCGCGCCGCCGCTCTCGTCGTCGGTCGTGAGGCCCGCGAGATTGCGGATCTGGCGGAAGCCGAGGCCCTGGAGACGATCCACGCCTTGCCGGGCGGCGGCCGTCTCTCGATCGAGCCCACCCGCGCGCTCACCGCCGTCGATGTGGACCTTGGCGAGCGCAAGGGCGCCGATGCCAAGCGCGTCACCCGCGCCGCCAACCTGGCCGCCATCGGCCTTTGCGCCAGGCTGCTGCGGCTCAAGGGGGTGGGGGGCCTTGTGGTCATGGACCTGGCCGGGCGCGGGCACGAGCCGGCGACGCTGCTGGCCGCCGCGCGCGCAGCCTTCGCGCCCGACAACCCCGGCGTCGCCCTGGGCTCCGTCGGCCGTTTCGGGACCTTGGAGATCTCGCTGCCGCGGCGAACCCGCCCGCTATCGGAGGTGTTGTTGGACGAGGCGGGCGCGCTCACCGACCGCAGCCTCGCTCAACGGCTCGTCCGTCGCCTCGCGGCGGAGGCGGAGGCGGACCCCGGCGCCCGCCTGGCCGCCGTATGCGTTCCGTCCGTGGCGGCGGTCGCCGAGCCGATGGTCGGGCGGTTGGCCGGGCGTTTCGGCGCGCGCCTCGTCCTGCGGGAGGATTCCGAGCGCCCGCGCGAAAGCTTCGATGTGGCGCGATCATGAGCAAACCTCGATGCCAGATCTGCGGCCGACCGCCGGTACACGAGTTCCGCCCCTTCTGCTCCCGGCGCTGCGCAGACATCGACCTGCAACGCTGGCTCAGCGGCCGCTACGCCGTGCCTGGCGGCGAGGATGACGAGGCCCCTTCGGAGGCCGGTTTCGAGGAGGATTAGGCTGCGTCCGCCGCTGGCTGGACTTCCGCAGGCGCCTCTTCTATAGACGCGGCTCCTCGCGACGCGGGCTTCGCCTGGGTAGCTCAGTTGGTAGAGCAGCGGATTGAAAATCCGCGTGTCGGTGGTTCGAATCCGCCCCCAGGCACCATCTTCTTTCACGCCGCGGCCTCCGGGCGGGCGCGCGCCCTGCACGAGCGGCCGCAGCGATTTCGCCACTCATCGTTACGCCAAAAATAACTCTACTGAAAAGCGCTGGTCGTGCTGCGGTGCAGCAAAGAAAAAAGACTAAGCCGTCGAAAACAGAGGTCTCCGAGGCGCAAGTTTGTTGTGCGACGCAAAAAAAGCCCGGCCGCGACCCACGGTTAGTGAAACTCAACACGGGCCACCCCCTTGACGCTTGAGGAAGGGGTTGCCAAAGGACCGCGGCCGCACGTCTAAATGAGGCGGTAAGACTTCGCGGGTCCCCGTCGGGGATGCGAGGTCGCCCGCGCCTTCGAAACGCCACCTTCGGCATGTTGTCGGGAGGGCGTTCGGGTCGGGCGCAGCGAGCGGCCGACGCTCGGTCTCCAAGCGGAGAACGAACGCCCGGCTTCGTTTCAAATAGGGTGGAGACGCACTCGCGCGACGACCCTCCGGCCAATCGTGCTAGACCAATCAGGAACTGGCGACAGATGCTCGACAACAAACGGAAGACCTCCCTCATCGCTCTCGTCGGCGCCGTGGCGCTGATGGCGAGCGCGCCGGCGTTCGCGCAGAACGCCGCCGATCCGGCCGCCGCCACCCCGGCCGCCGCCGACGCTGGAAACGCGGCCGCCGCGCCCGCTCCGGCTGCTCCCACCGCCGAAGCTCCTCCCGAGATCGCGCACGCTGGTCGGCTGAACGTCGGCACCATGTTCATGGACGCCGACCCGGTCGTTAAGACCGTGATGATCGGCCTGCTGCTCGCTTCGCTGTTCTCGTGGGCGACGCTCATCACCAAGCTGATGGAATTCCGGGCGCTGAACCGCGCCTCGGATAACTTCCTGGAAGCGTTCCGGAGCAGCAAGTCGCTCAACGACATCGGCCGCCTCGCGCAGTCCGAGGACTTCGAAGGCAACCCGCTGGCCGACATGGCCGCTGCGGCCGCCGCCGAAGTCGAGCTGTCCCGTCAGGCCGGCCTGAAGGTGAGCGGCGAACACCGCGACACCACGATCGGCCGTGCTCAAGCGGCCGTCAGCGCCGTGCAGGCCTCGCTGGCCCGCCGCCTGTCGAGCGGGATGCAATACCTGGCTTCCGTGGGTTCCAACGGTCCCTTCATCGGGCTGTTCGGCACCGTGTACGGGATCATGAACTCCTTCATCGGCATCGCGAACACCAACACCACCAACCTGGCCGTCGTGGCGCCCGGCATCGCCGAAGCGCTTCTGGCCACCGGTCTGGGCCTCTTCGCCGCCATCCCGTCGGTTATCTTCTACAACTACTTCCAGACGCGGATTTCGGCCTATGGCGCGCGCACCGAAGGCTTCGTGGCTGAGCTGATGAACGTCATTTCCCGGCAGCTCGACAAAGGAGCCTAACCCACATGGGAGCCAAACTCGCAGGCTCTGGGGGAGGTAGGTACCAGGAAGAGCAGAACGCCGAGATCAACGTCACGCCGTTCGTGGATGTGATGCTTGTTCTGCTCATCATCTTCATGGTGGCCGCGCCAATGGCTGCGGTCAGCGTGAAGGTGGCTCTTCCGCCGGCGGTCGCGAAAGCCTCCGCCAACCCCCCTAAGCCGGTCTATATCTCGCTCCAGAACAACGGGCGGATTTTCATCCAGGACCACCAGACCGATTTGGCCTCTTTGGGCGACGATCTGCGGGCCTCCCTGGGTGAACGTCGGAACCCGACGAAGGAGCGGATTTTCATCCGGGGCGATAGAGACGTCCTCTACGGCGACTTTATGGGCGTCATGAACATGCTGCAGGACAACGGATTCTACAGTGTGGCGCTCGTCGGCGAAGACAAACGTCGGTAGGGCGGTGACGTAATGGCTAACACTCAACAGGGCGATGCCGCCATCGTCCGGCCCCGCCACAACCCGTTCGACGATCCCCGGCCCAAAAGGCCGAAAGGCTTCTGGATCGCGGTCACCATCGCGGCCATCGCTCACGTGGCGCTGGCGCTCTATCTCTGGAAGAGCAGGTTCGAGACGAAGTTCCGGGAATATGCGGACGACGTGACGGATGTGGCCTTGGTCAAGCCCCAGCCCAAGCCGCCGCCTCCGCCGCCCCCGCCTCCGCCGCCGAACACGCCGCCGCCGCCGCCGCCCAAGCTGCAGCCGCGGCCGCCGGTCGCGGTGGCTGTCCCGACGATCCCGCCCCTGGCGGTGCCGCCGGTGCAGCATCCGATCGAGCAGCCGAAGCCGCCGGCGGCGCCGCCGCCTGAGCCTCCGCGTCCGTCCGTGATCACCAATCCGGACTGGCAGCGCCGGCCCTCCGCGGAGGACCTGGAGCGCTACTATCCGGAACGGGCGCAGCGGATGAACGTCGAGGGCCGCGCCAGCATCGCCTGCACGGTGAACGCGCGGGGCACGCTGGAAGGCTGTTCCGTGGTCTCCGAGGATCCGGGCGACGCGGGCTTCGGCGACGCGGCGCTCCGCATGAGCAAGCTGTTCAAGATGCGGCCCATGACGCGTGACGGTTCGCCGGTCGACGGCGGCAAGATCACCATCCCGATCAGCTTCCGCCTGCCCAAGGGCTGAGCCGAAAGCCTGACCCACTACAAAGGTCCCGGGGCGCAGGCTCCGGGGCCTTTTCTCTTTCGCGCCGCCTGCTTGATCCGGCGGGCGCGCCCGACTAGAACCGGGCGCTCGCGACGCGCCGCCTTAGCTCAGTTGGTTAGAGCGCCAGATTGTGGCTCTGGAGGTCCCCCGTTCGATCCGGGGAGGCGGTACCATCGCAAGGCATTCGCGAAGTTGCCCGGCGCCCGGCGTGACCGCTATCTGAGGATAGCTGTCGCAGGCCGCCGCGCGGGCCTCCTAGGCGAGCGCAGCCGCTCCGGCCATGGCGATCTGTTCGTCTTCGTGCGACTCCACGCCAGAGGCGGCGACGGCGCCCACGCACACCTCGCCGACCAGCAGCGGCACCCCGCCTTGAAGCGGCATCACGTTCGGCAGTTTGCCCATGGCGGGATAGGCCTTGACCATCTCCGCCACGTCCTTGGTGGGGATGCTGAACAGGGTCGCGGTCTGGGCCTTCTGATGGGCGATGGTCGAGCACATCCCGGGCGCACCGGTCATCCGTTCGAGCAGCAGCAGTTCACCGCGTTCGTCGACGACGACGATGGCGACGATCCACCCGTTCCGGGCGGCTTCGGCCTTGGCGGCGGCCATGATGTTGGCGGCGTCTTCGGTGTCCAGAACAGGCCTCGTGCGCATCGGCGTCTCCCTAGGTTGTCGGCGGCATCATGCAGATGTCTTGCGCGGGCGCATCCGAAAAGAGAGCGCAAAGGTCAAGCCGCCGTCGCCTGCAGCATCAGGACGTCGAGCTGGAAGGAGCCGTCCGGCTCGATCGCGAAGTGGTCGCGCACCTCGACCGAGGCGCCGTCCTGAAGAGCCCGGATCGCCTCGACCGCCAGGGGCGGCGCGCGCATCCGTGCAGCCCAGCTCGAAAAGTCCATCCGCAGCCGCCAACCGTGCATGGCGTCCAGGCGAAAGCCCGCGCGGGCCAAGGCGGCGGACCACTCGGCGGGACTGTAGTCGCGCACGTGACTCGGGTCCCGCAACAGCTCGATGGCCTGGAGATGAGTGTCGAAGAGCGCGCCGCCCACGCTCGTTCCATCCACGAACACCGCCGTGGCTCCGGGCGCCGCCACGCGGCGGGCCTCGGCCAGGCCCTGATCGAGGTCGCGCCAGTGGTGGGCGGAGAAGCGACAGGCGAGGAAGCCAAAGGCCCCGTCCTCGCACGGCAAGCGCTCGGCGGGCGCCTGGACGACCCGCAGATTGGAAAGGCCGCGCTTGGCGGCTTCGGCCTCTACGGCGGCGAGCATCTCGTTCGAGAGATCGCAGGCGACGACCTCGTCCGCAGCCTGGGCCAGCCGGTAGGCGACGTGGCCGCCCCCGGTCCCCAGGTCCAGCGCACGCCGTGGCGCGGCGCGTGTGGCGAGTTGCAGGATGAGGTCCAGGTCCGCGCCCTCGGCATGGACGGCGCTTTGCACATAGGCTTGGGCCTGGGGCCCGAATTGACGGTCCACCAGGGCGTCGTGGGCGCGGGTCATCGGCGATCTCCTTCCCACACAGGATGACCCTCAATTAGCCTGTTACAAGATGATCAATTATCCTGTTATAAAAGGCGCCATGGGGCATTTCGAGCAAAGACGACTTCTGGGTCAGTTCGTCCGTCAGCACCGCGAGCGGCTGACGCAGGACGCGGGGGCCGGTCGCCGGCGGACGCCGGGCCTGCGGCGGGAGGAGTTGGCCGCGCGGGCCGGCATCAGTCCGACATGGTGCGCCTGGATAGAGCAGGGGCGGGATGTCCAGGCCTCGGCCGCGGCTCTGGCCCGCCTGGCCTCGGCGCTCCGACTCACCCGCGCCGAGCGGGCCTATTTGTTCGAGCTGGCGGCGCGGCGCGATCCCGACGCGCCTGCGGCGGAGACGCCCGCGGCGGCGCCGGCGGGGCTGGCGGCTGTGGTGGCGGGGTTGGCGATTCCCGCCTACGGCCTGGATCGCGCCTGGCGGCCGTGCTGCTGGAACCCGACGGCGGGCCGCCTTTTTCACGGCTGGCTCGACCGGGACCCGCCGCAGAGCCTGCTGCAGTTCGTCTTCCTGGCGCCTTCAGCGCGCTCCCTCATTCCCGACTGGGAAGGCCGCGCCAGGCGACTGCTCTCCGAGTTCCGCGCGGACTTCAGTCGTGCGCATGGCGACTCCGCGCTGCGCGGCCTCATCGAGAGCCTGCAATCGGAGAGTGCTCTGTTCCGCGCGGCCTGGTCGGAGCAGGACGTTGCGGAGCGGGAAGGAGGACGTCGAGTGTTCTCCCATCCGGAGGATGGACGCCTGGCGTTCGAGCAGCACACCTTCACGCCGGCGGAGCGCACGGACTTCAAGCTGGTGGTGCTGCAGCCCGTAGCTGGCTGAGCCGCGCCAGGGGCCGTCTGGACGAAAATCGTTCAACTGCGCTTCCTGGGCGCATCCGCCGCAAGTTTCTTGCGAAGGCCGCCGGTCCGTCCCATCGACAGGTCTCCAATTGAACGCTAAATGCCCGCGTTTGCGCAAAGCGGTCCGGTCCAGGGCGGGTCGGGCCGCGCTTGGCGTTGGTTGTGTGGGAGTAAGGGACGAGCGAATGGGGTTCTCCCGGCAAGGTTTGTACGATCCGGCGAACGAGCATGACTCGTGCGGCGTGGGCTTCGTGGCCAATATCAAAGGCCGCAAATCCCACGATGTGATCGGCGCCGGCCTCAAGATCCTCGTCAACCTCGACCACCGCGGCGCCGTCGGAGCCGACCCGCTGGTGGGCGACGGCGCCGGGATTCTGATTCAAATTCCGGACGCCCTCTATCGTCAGTGGGCGGATGGCGCGGGCGTGATCCTGCCGCCGGCCGGCGAGTACGCCGTGGCCATGTGCTTCCTGCCGCAGGACGAGGAAGCGCGCGTCGCCGCCGTGCAGCAGTTCGAGCACTTCCTCGCGGTCGAAAAGCAGCCGCTGCTCGGTTGGCGCGATGTGCCGGTGGACACCACGGGCCTCGGCGAAGCCGTGCTGGCGTCCATGCCGGTGATCCGCCAGGCCTTCATCGGCCGCGGGCCGACCATCCGCGATCAGGACGCTCACGAGCGCAAGCTGCTGGCGGTGCGCAAGCAGATCCAGAACCCGCTCGCCGAGTTGGCGGCGAAGCGGAATCTGCCGGGCCTGTCGCAGCTCTACATCCCCTCGCTGTCCACCCGGACGGTGGTCTACAAAGGCTTGCTGCTCGCCCACCAGGTGGGCGGCTTCTACGAGGACCTGAAGAACCCGCTCGCCACCTCGGCGCTGGCCCTGGTTCACCAGCGGTTCTCGACCAACACCTTCCCATCCTGGAAGCTGGCCCACCCGTACCGCTTCATCGCCCACAACGGCGAGATCAATACAGTCCGGGGCAATGTGAACTGGATGAACGCCCGGCGCCGCTCGATGGAGAGCGATCTGCTCGGGCCGGATCTGCACAAGATGTGGCCGTTGATCCCGCACGGCCAGTCCGACACGGCTTGCCTGGACAATGCGCTGGAGCTGCTGGTCGCTGGCGGCTATCCGCTGGCGCATTCGGTGATGATGCTGATCCCCGAGGCCTGGGCCGGCAACCCGCTGATGGAGCCGAAGCGGAAGGCCTTCTACGAGTACCATGCCGCGCTGATGGAGCCCTGGGACGGGCCCGCCGCGGTGGCCTTCACCGACGGCCGCCAGATCGGCGCGACCCTGGACCGGAACGGCCTGCGCCCGGCGCGCTTCGTGGTCACTGACGACGACACGGTGATCATGGCCTCGGAAGTGGGGGTGCTGGACATCCCCGACGAGAAGATCGTCCGCAAGTGGCGCCTGCAGCCCGGCAAGATGCTGCTGATCGACATGGAAGCCGGCCGCATCGTCGAGGACGAGGAGATCAAGCGCTCGCTCGCCGAGGCGGCGCCCTATGAGCAGTGGCTTTCGGAGACGCAGTTCAAGCTTGAGGACCTGTCGCTGCCGGAGACGGCCGAGCCCGCCCGCGGCAACGATCCCCACGCGCTGCTCGATCGCCAACAGGCGTTCGGCTACACCCAGGAGACGCTCGCCTTCTTCCTGGAGCCCATGGGCCGCGAGGGCGACGATCCCGTCGGCTCGATGGGCACCGACACGCCCATCGCCGTGCTCTCGGCCAAGTCGAAGCTGCTGTACGAGTACTTCAAGCAGAACTTCGCCCAGGTGACGAACCCGCCGATCGACCCGATCCGCGAGGAGCTGGTCATGAGCCTGGTGTCGATGATCGGCCCCAGGCCCAACCTGCTCGGCCGCCAGGCCGGCACGCACAAGCGCCTGGAGGTCTCGCAGCCGATCCTCACCGATGAGGACCTGGCGAAGATCCGTTCGATCCACGAACTGCTGGACGGCGCCTTCCGCACCGCCACGCTGGACGCCACCTGGCCGGCCGCAGAAGGCGCCGAGGGCCTGGAGAAGGCGCTCGACCGCCTTTGCCAGGAGGCCACCGAGCAGGTGCTCGCCGACGTCAACATCCTGATCCTGTCGGACCGCGAGGCTTCGAGCGACCGCATCCAGATTCCGGCGGCGCTGGCTACCGCGGCCGTGCACCATCACCTGATCCGCCAGGGCCTGCGCATGCAGACCGGCCTGGTCATCGAGACCGGCGAGGCGCGCGAGGTGCACCACTTCTGCGTCCTGGCGGGCTATGGCGCCGAGGCGGTGAACCCGTACCTCGCGTTCGAGACGCTGGAGCAGCTCCGTATCGAGAACGGATCGCCGCTCAGCGCCTACGAGGTGCGCAAGAACTACATCAAGGCGATCGGCAAGGGCGTGCTGAAGGTGATGTCCAAGATGGGCATCTCCACCTACCAGTCGTACTGCGGCGCGCAGATCTTCGACGCCGTGGGCCTGTCGTCCAAGCTGGTGGACAAGTACTTCACCGGCACCGCCACCACCATCGAGGGCGTCGGCCTGGCCGAGATCGCCGAGGAGTCGGTGCGCCGCCACCGCGACGCCTACGGCGACAACCCGATCTACCAGTCCATGCTGGACGTCGGCGGCCAGTACGCCTGGCGCCTGCGCGGCGAGGCCCACGCCTGGAGCCCCGAGTCCGTGTCGCGCCTGCAGCACGCCGTGCGGGCCAATCTGCCCGACGAGTACCGCGCCTTCGCGAGCTCGATCAACGAGCAGAGCGAGCGGTTGCTGACCATCCGCGGCTTGATGCGGCTGAAGCCCACCGACAAGCCGGTCGCGCTGGACGAGGTCGAGCCCACCGCCGAGATCGTCAAGCGCTTCGCCACGGGCGCGATGTCCTTCGGCTCGATCAGCCGTGAGGCGCACACCACGCTCGCCATCGCCATGAACCGCATCGGCGGGCGCTCGAACACCGGCGAGGGCGGCGAGGAGTCCGATCGCTTCAAGGCCCTGGCCAACGGCGACTCCATGCGCTCGCGCATCAAGCAGGTCGCCTCGGGCCGCTTCGGGGTAACGACCGAGTACCTGGTCAACGCCGACGACATCCAGATCAAGATGGCCCAGGGCGCCAAGCCTGGGGAGGGCGGTCAGTTGCCCGGCCACAAGGTCGATCGCAACATCGCCCGCGTCCGTCACTCAACGCCAGGCGTGGGCCTGATCAGCCCGCCGCCGCACCACGACATCTATTCGATCGAGGACCTGGCCCAGCTCATCCACGACCTGAAGAACGTCAACCCGCAGGCCCGCATTTCCGTGAAGCTGGTCTCCGAGGTGGGCGTGGGCACCGTGGCCGCCGGCGTCGCCAAGGCGCGGGCCGACCACGTCACCATCTCGGGCTTCGAGGGCGGCACGGGGGCCTCGCCCCTGACCTCGCTGACGCATGCGGGCTCGCCCTGGGAGATCGGCCTGGCCGAGACCCAGCAGACCCTGTTGCTGAACGGGCTTCGTACCCGCATCGCCGTCCAGGCGGATGGGGGCTTGCGGACCGGCCGCGACGTGGCCGTGGCCGCGCTGCTGGGCGCCGACGAGTTCGGCTTCGCCACCGCCCCGCTGATCGCCGCCGGCTGCATCATGATGCGCAAGTGTCACCTGAACACCTGCCCGGTGGGGGTGGCGACCCAAGATCCGGTGCTGCGCGCGCGCTTCACCGGCCAGCCCGAGCACGTGATCAACTACTTCTTCTTCGTCGCCGAAGAGCTGCGCGAGATCATGGCGGAGATGGGCTTCCGCACGGTCAACGAGATGATCGGCCGGGTCGACCGGCTCGACATGCGCCCGGCGCTCGACCACTGGAAGGCGCACGGGGTGGACCTGTCGCGGATCCTCTATTCGGCGCCCGCCGAGGCCGCCAAGGGCCTGTGGAACCTGGACCGTCAGGACCACGGGCTGGGCAAGGCGCTTGACCACACGCTGATCGCCGACGCCAAGGCCGCGCTTGAGAAGGGCCAGCCGGTGAGCGGCGAGTACGAGGTGCGCAACGTCAACCGCACCGTGGGCGCCATGCTCTCGGGCGAGGTGGCCAAGCGCTATGGCCACGCCGGCCTGCCGGACGAGACGATCCAGTTCAAGTTCGCCGGCCAGGCGGGCCAGAGCTTCGGCGCCTTCCTGGCCAGGGGCGTGACCCTGGAGCTGGCGGGCGACGGCAACGACTATGTCGGCAAGGGCCTCTCGGGCGGCCGGGTCATCGTGCGTCAGCCCGCGGGCTCGCGCCGCGAGCCGACGCAGAACATCATCGTCGGCAACACGGTGCTCTACGGGGCCATCGCAGGCGAAGCCTATTTCGAGGGCGTAGCCGGTGAGCGTTTCGCGGTCCGCAACTCTGGCGCGGTGGCCGTCGTCGAGGGCGTGGGCGACCATGGCTGCGAGTACATGACGGGCGGGGTGGTGGTCGTGCTGGGCGAAACGGGCCGCAACTTCGCCGCCGGCATGAGCGGCGGGGTGGCCTATGTCTACGACCCGCAGGGCAGCTTCCAGCCGCTGTGCAACGCCGCCATGGTCGATCTGGAGACGATCGCGCCTGCGACGTCGCCGCAAAAAGGCGAGGAGGGGCTGCGTCCGGCGGCCAAGGCTCCCAGCGTCGAGGACAACGGCATGGGCGATATGCTGCGGTTCGACGCCGAGCGCCTGCGCCTCCTGGTGGAGCGTCACCAGCGCCATACCGGCTCGCGGCGCGCCGCCGAGCTGCTGGCCGACTGGGACAACGCGCTCGCCGCCTTCGTCAAGGTGATGCCGAAGGATTACCGCCGCGCCCTTCAGGACCTGGCGGCCGCGCGCGAAAGCGCCCAGGCCGTCGCCGCTGAGTAGTCGTTACACCTAGAGTTTGGAGATCCGTCGATGGGCAAGCCCACCGGCTTCCTCGAAATCGAGCGCCACGACCGCAGTTATGACGCGCCGGCCGAACGCCTGAAGACTTACAAGGAGTTCGTCCATCGCATGCCCGCGGCTGAGGTCAGCCGCCAGGCTGCGCGCTGCATGGATTGCGGGATTCCGTTCTGTCACCAGGGCTGCCCGGTGAACAACCAGATCCCGGACTTCAACAACCTGGTCTATCGCGACCAGTGGCGCGCGGCGCTGGAGAACCTCCAGTCGACCAACAACTTCCCGGAGTTCACCGGCCGCATCTGCCCGGCGCCCTGCGAGGCGTCCTGCACCCTGAACATCGAGGACACGCCGGTCACCATCAAGACGGTCGAGTGCGAGATTATCGACCGCGGGTGGCAGGAAGGCTGGATCCAGCCGCAGCCCAGCGCGCGCGGCACCGGACGTCGCGCCGCAGTGGTGGGCTCCGGCCCGGCGGGCCTCGCCTGCGCCCAGCAGCTTGCGCGCGCGGGCCATTCGGTCACCGTCTTCGAAAAGAGCGATCGGGTCGGCGGGCTGCTGCGCTACGGCATCCCGGACTTCAAGATGGAGAAGCACCTCATCGACCGCCGTATCGCCCAGATGGAGGCGGAAGGCGTGATCTTCCGCACCAACTTTGAGGTCGGCGTGGCGGTGTCGGTGGAGCGCCTGCTCGACGACTACGACGTGCTGGTGATGGCCGGCGGCGCCGAGAATCCCCGTGACCTGCCGGTCCCCGGGCGCGAGCTGGACGGCGTGCACTTCGCCATGGAATTCCTCACCCAGCAGAACAAGCGCAATGCGGGCGACGCCGAAGAGGTGGCGGCCCCCAATGGGACCCTGTCGGCGAAGGGCAAGCACGTGGTGGTCATCGGCGGCGGCGACACCGGCTCCGACTGCATCGGCACCTCCAATCGCCACGGCGCCGCCTCAGTGACGCAGCTCGAGATCCTTCCCCGCCCGCCGGAGAAGGAGAACAAGTCGCTGACCTGGCCCGACTGGCCGCTCAAGCTTCGCACCTCCTCCAGCCACGAGGAGGGCTGCGAACGCGAGTTCGCCGTCGGCACCAAGCGGTTTGTGGGCAAGGACGGCCGCGTCACCGCCATGGAGTGCGCGCGCCTGGAATGGGCGCCCGACGACCAGGGCCGGATGCAGATGCGCGAGGTCGAGGGCTCGACCTTCGAGATCAAGGCCGACCTCGTGCTGCTGGCCATGGGCTTCGTCGGCCCGCGCCACGGCGGGCTGATCGAGCAGGCGGCGGTCGAGCTCGACCCGCGCGGCAATGTGAAGGCCAGCGTCACCGACTATCGCACCTCGGCGCCGAACGTCTTCTCGTGCGGGGACATGCGGCGAGGCCAGTCCCTGGTGGTCTGGGCGATCCGCGAGGGCCGACAGTGCGCCCGCGCGGTTGACGAATACCTGATGGGCGCGACCAAGCTGCCGCGCTGACGCGGGCGGCGGCGTCTCAGGCGGCTTTCACCGCCTTCACCAGGCGCGCGGCGCGCTCGCTCCAGCGATGTTGGGCCTCGGCCTTGCGGGCGCCCGCCCGGGCCAGGCCGGCGGCGCGGGCCGGGTCCGCGGCCAGGGCCGTGAAGGCCTCCGGCATGGCCGAGAGCTTGGGCCAGGTGAAGGTGGCGATCTCGCGTCCCGACTGGAATGCCTGGTCATAATAGGGGTTCGCGTCGCTGAAGACGGCCGCCCCGGCCGACATGGCCGTAAACACCCGTTCGTGTCCGCCTGAGGTGAAGCCGTTGTTGATATTGAGCACCACGCGCGCCCGGCGAAGGGTGTGCAGGGTCTCGGCGAAGCTTCCCGCCCCTCCGTAGACGAAACTCGGGAAGCGCTCGGCCAAGGGCTCCCACCCGTTTCCCCAGATGTGCAGCGGCGCGCCCGCCTGGCCGAGCGCCTGCAGGACGGCGTCGCGGTGGTAGGCCTCGGCGAAGAACTGCGGGGCCGACAGCAAGGGCGCGATGTCGCCGAAGAGCTGGGGCGTGAGCTCGGCGCCCATGCCTTTCAGCACTGCGCGCAGGGCGTCCAGTATGGGTGTGCGCGCGTCGGCCGCCATGCGCTCGGCGACCTGCTCGACCACCGTGCGGGCGGGGCTTTGCGGCCACTCGCGCCAGGGTGTCTGGGGAGCGCCGCGATAGGTGCCGGTGAACATGGCGGGGATGTCGCGCCGGGCGAAGGCGTCGTCCGAGAGGTCGGTCGGCTCCGTCAGGGTGTTGGCGCCGGGCGGGCAGAAGCCGAGCTGGCTGAATCCGCGCGCGAGCGGCGAGGCGCTGACGAATTGCAGGTGGTTGCGGTCGAGGAAAAGCCCGACGTGGCGGCGTATCGGCGTCGCCAGCCGGCCCAGGTGGTGGACCGGGTTGTCCACGTACAGCGAGGCGTAGACGCAGCCCCAGGCGTCGTAAGCCGAGGCCTCCCCGACCTTCAGGTCGGCGCCGATCCCGCTGAATCCGAACACGCAGTCGGGAAAGGTCCTGGTCGCGGCGTCGAGCTGCGCCTGGCGGTCATCGGCGGTCATGTCGACGACGTCGGCCTCTTCGCCCAGTTCGCGCAGCGCCTCGGCAAGCTGGTCGACATGCAGCCGCAGCGAGCCGTACTGCGACTGGCCTTTGATGAGGACGAAGCGCAAGGCGACCTCGCAGCGGGCGACGCCTCCTTAGTCCGCCGATTCCACGATCCTCGCGAGGGACCGGCGTGTCGCGCTCAGAGGTCGAAGAGGGCGAACTCCACGCCCATCTGGCGGGTGAGCAGGGGCCGGGCCACGTTGTAGACCGGAACGCCCGCCGGCGTTCGCCCTTGGTAGGCGCCGGAATGGGCGTGGCCGTGCAGCACCATCCGCACGCCGTCGAAGCGGTCGATCGTCTCGCCCAGCCTGGCCGAGCCCAGGAAAGGGAATATCTCCGGCGGTTCGCCCGCCAGGGTTGCGGCGATGGGTGAATAGTGCAGCACCACGACCGTCTTCTCGGTCTTCAGCATCCGCAGCGAGGTCTCGAGCTTGAGGTTTTCGTCGATCGCAGCCTGCACGAAAGCTTTGATCGCCGGCTCGCCGAAGGCTGAGAGCATGTTGCGGCCGTAGCCGCCGATGAACCCCTTACCTCCGGCGAAGCCCACGCCGGCCGCCTCCACGGCCTCGCCGTCCAGTAGTTTCAACCCGGCTTCGTGCAGGATGCGGGCGACCTCCTCGGGCTGGCCGCATTCGTAGTCGTGGTTGCCCAGCACGCCGACCACGGGGATGGTGCAGGCCAGCAGGTCCTCGGCGAGGATTTCGGCCTCGGGCGTCTTGCCGAAGTTGGTGAGGTCGCCGCAGAGGGCCAGCACGTCGGCCTCTCCGCTGATGCGCGTGAAGAGCTCGCGATAGGGGCGAGGCACGTTCTCGCCCACGTGCAGGTCCCCCAGCGCGGCGAGACGCACCGTCGCGGTCCCGACGGCGTCAGGCGATGGGGTCATGCCGCTCCTCCAGCCCCTTGCCCACGACATCCGCGAAGCCCCATTCGGTGATGTCGGTGACGTAATCACGCGGGCTGAACAGTCGGCCTCGGCAGACTTTGACCCGTGCGGGCGGGAGGCCGACCTGGGCCTGCAGGCGGGCGGTCAGCTCTTCGATCAGCCATCGGGGCACGAGGTCGCGCTGGGTCGGGTAGATGAAGCGGAAGTTGAGCAGGTGCGTCAGCAGCACCTCCCAGTACGGCTCCATGTAGCGGAGCAGGCGCGGCCAATCGATCCGGTCATGGGCTCGCAGGATGACGTGGGCGACGTCCGCGCCGTCGTAGCGGTAGCGGTCCTGGATGAACATCTTCGACACGATCAACTCGGTCGGCGGGGTGACCTTCGCCTCGCTGCCGTAGACCTTGATGGTGGCGTCGCCGTCGAACCAGAGGTCCGTGATCGGCGCGGTGCCGTTCGACATGGCGAAGATGACGTCGAAGAAATGGTGATCGCACCAGACCTTGGCGATCCAGCGCTCGTCCTCGACGTCGGTGCGGTAACCGCGCGCCTGGAAGAAGGCGAGGATCTTTGGGAAGTCGCCGGCCTTGCAGAAGACGTCGAGGTCCTTCGTCGGCCGCACGATGCCCGTGTAGGCGGTGAGCGCATAGGTACCCGACAGCAGGAAAGGGATACCGGATTCGTTGAGCAGCCGCAGGCTCTCCGCATAGAAGGCCTCCGCCTCGGGAGGGGGTTCGAACGAGACGGCCTCTGAGGCTTGCGACATGTCTCCGGTCGAGGTCCTTGCTCGGCGCGCGAATGGGCCGTGCCGGAAACGGAAGCCTGAGCGCAGGGTTCCAGTCGGAGCCTGACGCAGCCCTTCCTTGTTTTGGCGTTGGAATAAGGTCTATCTTCGAGCCCTCGTGGTCGCGCCGCAGCGGCGCTTGAAATCCGCAGAAAATTTTTTCGAAAATCTACGGTCAAGCTGGAACCCGCGTGGGGGTTTCCAAGTTGTCCCACTGGGCGGGGGTGTGTCTTGTCGGCTTGGAACCCGCCAGGCCGACGAGCCATGGCCCCGCGAGCCGCCACGCTTCGTTCCCGGGGAACCCATGCCGCAAGTCGAGATCAAGTCGCCCGCCGTCCGCGCCGCCAAGACCAAGAGCATTCGTAAACCGAGGATGGAGGGGCCGTTCGATCCGGCTGAGTTGCTGGCGGCGCTGCGCTCGTTCCGCCGCGGCGACTTCTCGGTGCGCCTGCCCAGGGGCCAGACTGGCCTAGCCGGTGAGATCGCCGAGGCCTTCAACGACGTGGTCGAACTCAATGACCGAATGAGCAAGGAGTTCGACCGCCTGGGCGAGACGGTCGGCCGGCAGGGCAAGATCAACCACCGCGCCAAGCTGCCGGGGGCTCAGGGCTCCTGGGCGGCCAGCGTGGACGCCGTCAACACCCTCATCGCCGACATGGTGCACCCGACCGCCGAAATGGCCCGCGTGATCGGCGCCGTGGCCAAGGGCGACCTGTCGCAAACCATGGACCTCGAGAACGAGGAGCGGCCCCTGCGGGGCGAGTTCCTGCGTATCGGCAAGGTCGTGAACACCATGGTGGGCCAGCTCGGCTCCTTCGCGTCGGAAGTGACGCGGGTGGCGCGGGAAGTGGGCACCGAAGGCAAGCTGGGCGGCCAGGCGCAGGTGAAGGGCGTGGCCGGCACCTGGAAGGACCTGACCGATAACGTGAACTTCATGGCCGCCAACCTGACAGGCCAGGTGCGGAACATCGCCGAGGTGACCACCGCGGTGGCCAACGGCGACCTTTCGCGCAAGATCACCGTGGACGTGAAGGGCGAGGTGCTGGAGCTGAAGAACACCATCAACACCATGGTGGACCAGCTGAACTCCTTCGCCTCGGAAGTGACGCGGGTGGCCCGCGAAGTGGGTACGGAAGGCAAGCTGGGCGGCCAGGCGCAGGTGAAGGGCGTCGCCGGCACCTGGAAGGACCTGACGGACAACGTGAACATGATGGCCGCCAACCTGACGGGCCAGGTGCGGAACATCGCCGAGGTGACCACCGCCGTGGCGCGCGGCGACCTTTCCAAGAAGATCACCGTCGACGTGAAGGGCGAGATCCTCGAGCTGAAGAACACCATCAACACCATGGTGGACCAGCTGAACGCCTTCTCCTCGGAAGTGACGCGGGTGGCGCGTGAAGTGGGCACCGAAGGCAAGCTGGGCGGCCAGGCGCGAGTGGAAGGGGTCACCGGCGCCTGGAAGGACCTGACCGACAACGTGAACTTCATGGCCGCCAACCTGACGGGCCAGGTGCGGAACATCGCCGAGGTGACCACCGCAGTGGCCAACGGCGACCTTTCCAAGAAGATCACCGTGGACGTGAAGGGCGAGATCCTGGAGCTGAAGAACACCATCAACACCATGGTGGACCAGCTGAACGCCTTCGCCTCGGAAGTGACGCGGGTGGCCCGTGAAGTGGGCACCGAGGGCAAGCTGGGCGGCCAGGCGCAGGTCAAGGGCGTCGGAGGCACCTGGAAGGACCTGACCGACAACGTGAACCTGATGGCCGCGAACCTGACCGGTCAGGTGCGGAACATCGCCGAGGTGACCACCGCGGTGGCCATGGGCGACCTTTCCAAGAAGATCACCGTGGACGTGCGGGGCGAGATCCTGGAGCTGAAGAACACCATCAACACCATGGTGGACCAGCTCAATTCGTTCTCGTCGGAAGTGACCCGGGTGGCGCGTGAAGTCGGCACCGAGGGCAAGCTGGGCGGCCAGGCGCAGGTGAAGGGCGTCGCCGGCACCTGGAAGGACCTGACCGACAACGTGAACATGATGGCGAACAACCTCACCGGCCAGGTGCGGAACATCGCCGAGGTGACCACCGCGGTGGCCAACGGCGACCTTTCCAAGAAGATCACCGTGGACGTGAAGGGCGAGATCCTGGAGCTGAAGAACACCATCAACACCATGGTGGACCAGCTGAACGCCTTCGCCTCGGAAGTGACCCGGGTGGCGCGTGAAGTGGGCACCGAAGGCAAGCTAGGGGGCCAGGCGCAGGTGAAGGGCGTGGCCGGCACCTGGAAGGACCTGACCGACAACGTGAACTTCATGGCCGCCAACCTGACGGGCCAGGTGCGGAACATCGCCGAGGTGACCACCGCGGTGGCCATGGGCGACTTGTCGAAGAAGATCACCGTGGACGTGCGGGGCGAGATCCTGGAGCTGAAGAACACCATCAACACCATGGTGGACCAGCTGAACTCCTTCGCCTCGGAAGTGACGCGGGTGGCGCGTGAAGTGGGCACCGAGGGCAAGCTCGGCGGTCAGGCGCAGGTGAAGGGCGTGGCCGGCACCTGGAAGGACCTCACCGACAACGTGAACCTGATGGCCGCCAACCTGACCGGCCAGGTGCGGAACATCGCTGACGTGACCACCGCGGTGGCCAAGGGCGACCTTTCCAAGAAGATCACCGTGGACGTGAAGGGCGAGATCCTCGAGCTGAAGAACACCATCAACACCATGGTGGACCAGCTGAACGGCTTCGCCTCGGAAGTGACGCGGGTGGCCCGCGAAGTGGGTACGGAAGGCAAGCTGGGCGGTCAGGCTCAGGTGCCTGGCGTGGCCGGCACCTGGAAGGACCTGACCGACAACGTGAACATGATGGCCGCCAACCTGACCGGCCAGGTGCGGAACATCGCCGACGTCGTGACCGCGGTGGCCACCGGCGACTTGAAGCGGAAGCTCACCCTCGACGCCAAGGGCGAGATCGCGGCGCTCGCCGACACCATCAACGGCATGATCGAGACGCTCGCCACCTTCGCCGACCAGGTGACCAACGTCGCCCGCGAGGTGGGGATCGAGGGCAAGCTGGGCGGCCAGGCCCGGGTGCCCGGCGCCGCCGGCTTGTGGCGGGACCTGACCGACAACGTGAACGAGTTGGCGGCCAACCTGACCACCCAGGTGCGCGCCATCGCCGAGGTGTCCACCGCCGTGACCAAGGGCGACCTGACGCGGTCGATTACGGTCGAAGCCTCGGGCGAGGTGGAGGAGCTGAAGAACAACATCAACGAGATGATCCGCAACCTGCGGGAGCAGACGCTCAAGAACACCGAACAGGACTGGTTGAAGACCAACCTGGCGCGGTTCACGCGGATGCTGCAGGGCGAGCGCGACCTTTCGACGGTGTCGAACCTGGTGCTGTCGGAGCTGGCGCCGCTGATCAACGCGCAACACGCGGTGTTCTACGTCACCGACCGCGACGACGAGGGAGCCAGCGTGCTGAACCTCGCCGCCTCCTACGCCTTCAATGCGCGCAAGCACCTGGCCAGCCAGTTCAAGCTGCGCGAGGGCCTGATCGGCCAGTGCGCCTATGAGAAGTCGCGGATCCTGCTGACCAACGTGCCGCTGGATTATGTCCAGGTCTCGTCGGGCCTGGGCGAGGCGGCGCCGAACAATATTATCGTTCTGCCGGCCTTGTTCGAAGGCGAGGTGAAGGCGGTGCTGGAGCTGGCCACCTTCGGCGAGTTCAACGAGACCCAGCAGCAGTTCCTCGACCAGCTGATGGAATCCATCGGCATCGTGTTGAACACCATCGCCGCCAACATGCGGACCGAAGGCCTGCTGAAGCAGTCCCAGCTCCTGACCTCGGAACTGCAGGCGCAGCAGGAGGAACTGAAGAAGACCAACGACCGGTTGGAGCAACAGGCCGCGTCGCTGCGTCAATCGGAAGAACTGCTCCGCACCAAGCAGGAGGAGTTGCAGCAGACCAACGCCGAGCTCCAGGAGAAGGCGCACCTGTTGTCGATCCAGAACCAGCAGGTGGAAGCCAAGAACCGCGAGGTCGAGCAGGCCAAGCTGGCCCTGGAGGACAAGGCCGAGCAGCTCGCCCTGACCTCGAAGTACAAGTCCGAGTTCCTGGCCAACATGAGCCACGAGCTGCGCACGCCGCTGAACTCGCTGCTCATCCTGTCCAAGCTGCTGGCCGACAACGGCCAGGGCAACCTCTCCGACAAGCAGGTGGAGTTCGCCCGCAACATCCACGATGCGGGCACCGACCTGCTGGGCCTGATCAACGACATCCTGGACCTGTCGAAGATCGAGTCCGGCACCACCACGCTGGACATCGGCGAGATGTCCTTCGCCAGCCTTTCGGACCAGGTCGACCGGACCTTCTCGCAGCTCGCGCTCGACAAGAAGATCGACTTCCGCGTCGAGCTCGACCCTGGGCTGCCGCGGTCGATGTACACCGACGACAAGCGCCTTCAGCAGATCATCAAGAACCTGCTGTCCAACGCCTTCAAGTTCACCGAGAACGGCCATGTGAAGCTCAAGGTGGGCCGCGCCCACTCGGGCTGGAGCACGACCAACGACCACCTCAACACCGCCGGTCAGGTGCTGGCCTTCTCGGTCGAGGACACCGGCATCGGCATCCCCGACGACAAGCAGCGGATCATTTTCGAGGCGTTCCAGCAGGCCGACGGGACCACCAGCCGCAAGTACGGCGGGACGGGCCTGGGGCTGTCGATCAGCCGCGAGATCACGCGACTGCTCGGCGGTGAGCTGCGGGTGGAATCGAAGGTCGGCCGCGGCTCGACCTTCACCCTCTACCTGCCGCTGAACTTCAGCCCCGCCCAGGCGCCGGCGAGCAGCCGCTCAGGGGGCTTGCCCGTGGCCCGGCCGATCATGCTGCCGTCGGCCTTCTCCGACGAGCCGACCGAAGCCGTCGCGGACGACCGCGACGATATCACCTCGGAAGACAGCGTGGTGCTGATCGTCGAGGACGACGCCCGCTTCGCCTCCATCCTGCTCAGCCTCGTGCACGAGAGCGGGTTCAAGGGCGTGGTGACGGGAGAGGGGGGCGCTGCGCCATCCCTGGCCCGGCGGTTCGGCCCCGACGCCATCATGCTCGACATCGGCTTGCCCGACATGGACGGCATGGCGCTTCTCGACCTCTTGAAGCGGACGCCCGAGACCCGGCACATTCCGGTGCACGTGATCTCGGCGGACGATCAGAAGGGCCTGGGAATGTCCATCGGCGCCTTCGGCTTCACGCACAAGCCGGTGGAGCGCGAGGTCGTGGTCTCGACGCTGCAAGGCGTGAAGTCCTTCGTCGATAAGGCCGAGCGGCGCATCGTGCTGGTCGGCAAGGATGGCGAGGCGGCCGAGTTGCTTCGCCAGTGCTTCGCGGAGGTGGAGGTGGCGTCCGATCTCGGCGAAGTCCTGGCTCGCGCCAACTCCGAGCGTCCCGACGGCCTGGTCGTGGAGGCCAAGGCGCTCGCGACGCCCGAGCTGATCGAGCAGCTCAAGCAGAGCGACGGGCGCATGACCCCGGCCATCGTCTACGCGCCCGAAGGCCTCGGCGAGGAGGACGACCGGCGCCTGCGTCTGGCGGTGTTCGGCGGCTTGGTGCGGCTGGCGCGAAGCGCGGATCAGCTGGTGGACCAGGCGAGCCTGTTGCTGCACTCGCCTGTCGAGCGGCTACCTGCGAACGCCAAGGCGAAGCTCGGCCAGCTGCGGCACGAGGATCCGCTGCTCCTCGGCCGAAAGGTGGTGGTCATCGACGACGACATCCGCAACATCTTCTCGCTCGCCTCGGCGCTCGAGGAGTACGGCATCGAGCTGGCCTACGCCGAAAGCGGCCGGGCGGGCTTGGAGGTGCTGGATGGCGCGCCGGAGACCGACGTGGTGCTGGTGGACATCATGATGCCGGACATGGACGGCTATGAGACCATCCGCGAGATCCGCGCGCGCCCCGACTTCGGCGACCTGCCGATCGTGGCGGTCACGGCCAAGGCGATGAAGGGCGACCGGCAGAAGTGCATCCAGGCCGGCGCGTCCGACTACGTCTCCAAGCCGGTGGACATCGACCACCTGGTCTCGGTGTTGCGGGTGTCGATCCAGCGGCGCGACGCGCTGAAGCTCGCCGGCGACACTGTCGTCCCGCTGTTGCCGCAAGCGAGCTGACGTGAGCCGAGGCGCCAGCGTGGGCGGCCCGGAGGGGATCGCTGGAACGCAGGTCGAGCGGTCGCCGCCCGACCTGCAAGCCCCGCTGACCGCCCGGATATTGATCGTCGACGACGACGAACGGAACGCCTTCGCGGCTGTCCAGGCGCTGGAAGGTTTGGGGTATGAACTGGTGGTCGCCAACTCGGGCGAGGCGGCGCTCCGACTCCTCCTCACCGAGGAGTTCGCGGTCATCCTGCTGGACCTGCACATGCCCGGGATGGACGGCTACGAGACCGCCCAGCTCATCCGCTCGCGCAAGCGCACCAGCCGCACGCCCATCGTCTTCCTGACGGCGATCTTCCGCGACGAGGCGCACGTCTTCCAGGCCTACTCCGCGGGCGCGGTGGACGTGGTGTTCAAGCCCGTGGACCCGTTCATCCTGAAGTCCAAGGTCCAGGTTCTGGTCGACCTTTACCTCAGGACCGAGGAGGTGAAGCGCCAGTCGGCCTATCAGCAATGGCTGCTGGACGAGCATGCCCGGGTGAAGGCCGAAAAGGTCGAGACCGAGCAGGCGCTCCGCCGCACGGAGGCGCGACAGGAGGCCATCCTGCAATCGCTGCCGATCATCTTCACCTCGCGCAGCGTGGAGCCGCCCTTCGCGCCCTTGTTCGTGTCCCAGGCGGTGGAGCAGGTGACCGGTTATTCGCCAGCCCAGTTCATCGCAAACCCGGAGTTCGGGAGGAGCCGGATCCATCCGGAGGACCTGCCGGGGTTCGCGGCGGCGATCTCCGGGGCTCTCACCACCGGGTCCTATTCCTGCGAGTTCCGCTGGCTCTGCGCGGACGGCCAGTACCGGGTCCTGCAGGACACGGGCGTCCTGGCGCCGCGGGTCGATGGGGCGCCGCAGGAAATCTTCGGCGTCATGATGGACGCCACCGATCGCCGCTCTCTGGAGGAGCAGCTCACACAGGCCCGGAAGATGGAGGCCGTGGGCCAGCTGACCGGCGGCGTGGCGCATGACTTCAACAACCTGCTGACGGTGGTGCTGGGCAACGTCGACCTGCTGGCGCGCAAGAAAGAGGACCAGGCGCGTCGTCTTCGGCGGATCGACGCGATCCGCCAGGCCGCCGAGCGTGGACGCGACCTGACGCGTCAGCTGCTGGCCTTCTCCCGGCGTCAGCACCTGACGCCGGTGACCCTCGACGTCGGCGCGCTGATCCGCGACTTCGCCCCGCTGCTTCGTCAGGCGGTGGGGGAGGCGGTGACGGTGGACCTCGTTCTGGCCGAGGCGACGCTCTGCGCACACGTGGACCCGACGCAGCTCGAGACGGCCCTGCTTAATCTGGCCGTCAACGCCCGCGACGCCATGCCGGACGGCGGGGTGATCCGCATCCGCACCGAGCAGGAGACCGACGCGGCCGGCGACTGGGTGACGATCAGCGTCGAGGATTCAGGGGTCGGCATGTCGCCGGAGGTGCGCGACCGGGTGTTCGAACCCTTCTTCACCACCAAGGAGGTCGGCAAGGGATCGGGCCTTGGCCTGTCTCAGGTCTACGGCTTCGTCCGCCAGTCCGAGGGCGAGGTGCAGTTGGAGAGCGAGCTCGACGGCGGTTCGACGTTCCGCCTGCGCCTGCCGCTGTCGTCAGAACCCCCGGCGGCCGAGGGACGGGCAACGGAGCCTCAGACCCTCGTCGGCGGCGACGAGCGCATCCTGCTGGTGGAGGACGATCCGCGCGTGCTGGCGCTCACGCTCGATCTGTTGGCGGGCCTCGGCTACCAGGTGACCTGCGCGAGCAATGCGGCCGAGGCGCTGGAGGCGGTCAACTCCGGCGCTGAGATCGACCTCTTGTTCAGCGACGTGGTCATGCCAGGCGGCGTGAGCGGCGTTTCGCTGGCGCGCAAGGTCCGGGAACTGCGGCCCGGCATAGCGGTGCTGCTGACCTCCGGTTTCGTCGGCAACGGCCCGGCGGTCGACCATGTGGAGTTCCCGCTGCTCGACAAGCCCTACCAGACCGCCGCGCTGGCGGCCGTGCTCCGCAAGCTGCTGGACGAGCGGAAGGGCGCAGCCGTTCCGGCCAGCGCCGATTGGGCGGCGGCCGAATAGCGCAGCCTGCGGCCGGATCGACCGCGAGCTTCAGGTCGCCCGTTGGAGCCGTGCGATCATGTCGTCGCCGACGAAGGGGTTCTGCCGCCGCTCGCGGCCGAAGGTCGAGGTTTCGCCGTGGCCGGGAACGAACATCACGTCGTCGCCCAGCGGGAATAGCCGCTCGCGGATGGTCTCGATGAGGCGCCGAAGGTCGCCGTCCGCGTGCTCCCAGGCGCCGATCGCGCCTTGGAACAGGATGTCCCCCACGAACGCCGCGCGCTGGACCGGGTGGAAATAGACCACATGACCCCGCGTGTGGCCGGGGCAGTGCAGGACCTGAAGCGTCTCCTCGCCGAACTGGACGAGGTCGCCGTCGGCGAGCCAACGCTGAGGTTCGTAACTCTCCGCCCCCAACCCCCTCCGGGCGGCCTGGGCGGTCAGCGCCTTCAGAAGGTGGGCGTCGCCGGGGTGGGGTCCCTCGAGCCTGGCGCCATGGCGAGAGGCGAGCTCCGCCGCGGCGCCGGCATGGTCGAAGTGGCCGTGGGTGACCAGCACCAGATCCAAGTCCAGCCCCTCCCACTCCAGCACGCCTTCGACAAGGTGCAGGTCGCCGCCCGGATCGATCACCGCGGCCTTGCGGGTCGTCTCGCAGCCCAGGATCGAGCAGTTCTGCTCGTAGCGCGTGACAGGGACCCAGCTGACCAGCATGCCCCTACCTTAGAGCGCGTCAGGCGAAAGTGGATACCGGTTTCGCCGCGCCATGCGCTGCAAACATTTGAAGATAGACACGTCTTGCCGGCTCAGATGATTCCTCCGGCCGGTGAAGGGCCTACGGCCTGGCGCGCGAATGCGCGAGCCGTCGAAGCGCCGCCACCAGTCTGCGGGCGTACGCGCGGCCTTGATGCAGATGCGGCACGCCGGACTGCACGTCCTCGGCCAGCCGGGCGATCTCGCCGGGGCGCCCCTCGGACGTGAAGGCGCGGGCCAGGAGGTCCGCCTCGGTCATCAGGTCGTGCCGCTCGGCATCGGGGCAGGCGTCCAGCATGGCCTCGTCGAAATCGACGACCTTGGCGCGCGGGGCGGGCTCTTGCCGGTTCGGACGGGTCATGGCGGCTTTCTGGCTCTGGCTGCCGAAAGCTCTCATCCGATGGTCGGGTTCCCCACAGTGAAGGCCTCCACGCGCACGTCGTAGGTGAGTTGCTCTCCAGGCGGTAGGCGGGCCATGCCGGTGTCCAAGCCGGCTGGCCACACCGAGCTGTAGGGATCCGCCAGGTTGAATTGCGGCTCCACCACCACGAAGGCCTGGTCGGGCGGCGCATAGACCTGCACGGCCTTCACCCGCGGGCTTGCGGAGCGGATGCGCAGGCCGAGGCGCGCTGCGGGGTCGATCACCTCCACCGTCACCCCGCCGCTCTCACGCACCAGGTCGGTGAAGCAGTCGTCCAGGTAAAGCTCGCCCAGGGCGCGGCCGCCTGGGGCGTTGAAGTCGTAGGGACCCCCCGCCGTCGCCAGCACGCGCCCGGTCGGCAGGACCTCGTCGTAGTCGTCGACCTCGGCGCGCAGCTTGGCCGGAACGCGCAGACGGGCCTGTTCGCGCCGCCCGCTTGGGAGGAGGAAATAGGGGTGCCAGCCCAGGCCCATCGGCAAGGGCTCGCGGCCGACGTTCTTCGCCCGCATGACAAGTTGCAGGCCCCCGCCGTCGAGGCGCCACTCGATCTCGAGTTCGGCTTGCGAGGGCCATCGTCCGCCGAAGTCCCCCGCCGCCAGCTCGCCCCGCACCCGATCCGGCCGGGGCTGCGAAAACTGGAAGGCCTCATCGAGGATCAGGCCATGCATGGCGTAGCGCCGGGCGCCCGGCGCCTTGCCGCCCCAGTTCATGGGCAGGCGGA